>Ga0315912_10000343_pt1 | contig 93800 bp, 88 predicted proteins | sample VfabasoilMG_FD_204469 | JGI IMG/M metagenome (GOLD analysis project Ga0315912, IMG submission 204469) | Garden soil microbial communities collected in Santa Monica, California, United States - V. faba soil | ecosystem: Environmental > Terrestrial > Soil > Garden | place: USA: California... | reverse complement strand
TCTCGAGTGTAATGATTCGCCATTGCCTGCCCTCCGTAAACAGACAATAGCAGCTTTTCCACTCTGTGAGAAGCTACTTATGACTCACAACACTAGCTTGCCCCTATCATTATTCATGGTGAATTCTCTAGGGGTCTGTGAGCCGTAGCAAGACCACCCGCGAATCGAGCGAGATTGAGTTCGTCACCGGCGGTAGAGAAGCCGACTTCACTATCGAAGCCGGCCAGACCGAGGCGAAGTTTAACGTCGACGATTTCGGTATCCGAATTGGCGATCACAGCTCGGAACTCGTCCTGAGTTTCGTCCTGGAATCCAACGGTACCCGAATCACTGTTGACTTGGCCGGCACCGAGGCAGTTCGTACTCGCGCCGACCACTAAACCGAAACCAACCAACAACACAAAAAGGGCCGCTCCTCTCCGGAGCGGCCCTTTTTCTCGCTCTCAGGGCCGGTTAATAAGGCTGGCCACGTAGCCGCCGCCGAATCCGTTGTCGATGTTCACCACCGTGACATTCGAGGCGCAACTGTTCAGCATACCCAATAGCGCCGCCAGGCCGTGAAAGCTCGCGCCATATCCGATCGACGTCGGGACAGCGATCACAGGGACGCTCACCAGGCCCCCCACAGCGCTGGGAAGCGCGCCCTCCATGCCGGCACAGACCACGATGACCTTGGCCTGCGTCAGCCGTTCGCGATTGTTCATTAGCCGGTGAATGCCCGCTACTCCGATATCGTGGATCGACTCCACTTCATTTCCCATTACCTCGGCGGTAATTCGGGCTTCCTCCGCCACCGGAATATCGCTTGTGCCCGCGCAGACGATGGCAATCCGGCCGCGGCCGCGAACGGTCCGGTCCCGCCATAACCGCATCGCGCCGGAGTACGGGTGATATTCAATTTCAGGAACGGCTTCCTGTACGAGTCTTGCCGCCTCGGGGCTCGTGCGAGTGATCAGCATGTTCTGGGTTCGCTCGGCGAGTTTGATGGCGATGTCGCGTACATGCTCCGGCGCCTTGCCCAGCCCGAAGATGACTTCGGGCATTCCCTGCCGCAAGGCACGGTGATGATCGACTTTGGCAAAGCCCAGGTCTTCGAAGGGCATGTGTTTTAGACGGTCCATGGCCGCGTCGACGTCAACGCCGCCGCCGCGGACGTGTTCCAGGAGTTCGCGAATCTTATCTGCGTCCATTTTTATTCTTAGAAGTCCAGTCGGTCGCCCGGTTTCAATTTGTGTTTCTCAGCCATGCCGGCGTTTAGTTCCAGAACATAGAGCGCCCGCTTGTTGCCGCCGACCTTCGGACATTGCGAGGCGCTCTCACTCTTGCAAGGGGGCACATTCGTGACGATTTCAGAAATCAAACGATTTTGATCCATCCAGATGAGGTCCAGCGGGATGCGTACTTGGTACATCCAGTAATCGTACAAGCCGGGCTCCCCATGCACGAATAGCATTCCCCGGTCCGGTGCAAGCGAATCCCGGAACATCATGCCGCGCGTCATGTCGAACTTCTTTGTCACTACCTCCGCGCGAAACCGGGCGCCATCGGGCAACTTCACCTCGCGGGTATATAAATCTTCAAGCGTTGCCGTTTTGGATCCATCGCCACACCCGGTGAGAATACAAAGAACAACTAGCGCCCAATTTGTTTGTGACCACATCCGTTAAAATGGTAACGCAAGATGTTTTTCCAGCGCCTGCGTCTGACGCTCGACATGATCAAGTTCGAGCACTCCATTTTCGCACTCCCGTTCGCTTTGACGGGTGCATTGCTGGCTTGGCGGGACGCGGGTTTTCCCGCCGAAGGGGCGGCATGGAAACTGATTTGGATCGTCATTGCCATGGTCGGCGCCCGGTCGGCCGGGATGGCCTTCAATCGAATTCTTGACTCCGCGATCGACGGCCGGAATCCGCGGACGAAGATGCGGCATCTGCCGGCGGGCCTGCTTTCCGAGGGGTTCGCCTGGGGGTTCCTGGTTTTTATGTCGGCGGTGCTGATCTTGGCGGCGGGGATGCTGGGCTCATTGTGCCTCTACCTTTCGCCGCTCGCGTTGGCGATTGTCCTGGGTTATAGCTACACCAAGCGCTTCACGTCCTGGTCGCATGTTGTTCTGGGGGTTGCCCTGGGGATTGCGCCGGCAGCGGCGTGGATCGCGATGTCGGGTTCGCTCGATCCCCGCATCCTGTGGCTTACGGCGGCGGTTACATTCTGGACGGCCGGGTTCGACATGATCTACTCCTGCCAGGACTTTGAATTTGACCGAAGCGCGGATCTGTATAGCGTTCCGAAGCGTCTGGGCATCGCCGGCGCATTGACGCTCTCCCGTTTCCTTCACCTGGCCATGCTGGTCTGCCTGGTTATGCTGCTGCAGAGCTTTTCGCTGGGCCTGCTTGGCGCCGTTGGCATCGGAATCGTGGCGGTGCTGCTGGTGTACGAGCACAGCCTGGTGAAAGCGGACGATTTGAGTCGCGTGAATGCCGCCTTTTTCACGGTGAATGGTTACGTCAGCGTGCTATTCTTCGTGTTTTGGGCCGCCGATGTCTGGTATGCCCGCCGAGGAGTGTAAAAGACCGAATATGACCCCGTACTTCGAAGATTCCCGCCTGCTGCCCATTCGCGATAAGGTGTTGGCCGGCGAGCGTCTCTCATTCGATGACGGCGTGATCCTCTACCGCTCGACAGACATCCTTGGCGTCGGCTGGATGGCCAACGTCGTGCGGGAACGCATCAACGGGAATATCACATACTTCAACGTGAACCGTCACATCAATCCTACCGATGTCTGCACCGCATCCTGCCGGCTGTGTGCGTTCGGTAAGAAAGCACGCGATCCCAAGGGCTACACCATGTCGCTCGATCAAGTCTGGGAAGTGGCCGGGCATGGATACTCGGAAGCGGTGAGCGAGTTCCACATTGTGGGCGGGCTCCATCCGGAGTTGACTCTCGACTGGTACTGCGAGATGCTGCGCGGGTTAAAACAGCGATATCCGCAGGTGCATCTGAAGGCGTTCACGATGGTGGAAATCTCCTATCTCGCCAAGCGCGCCAAACTGCCATTGCGCGAGGTACTGGTTCGCCTGCGAGACGCCGGGATGGATTCCCAACCCGGCGGCGGCGCCGAGATATTTAGCGAACGCGTTCGCCGCATTATCTGCGATCACAAGATCGACGGCAACGAATGGCTGGAAGTGGCCCGTATTTCGCACCAACTCGGCATCAAGACGAACTGCACCATGCTCTACGGGCACATTGAGGGCCCCGAGGACCGCGTCGACCATTTGGCTCGCCTGCGAGCCGTCCAGGACGAAACCGGCGGGTTCCAGACGTTCATCCCGCTCGCATTCCATCCGGCGAATACGGCCCTTTCCCACATTCCGAAAACCACCGGATTCGACGACCTCCGCAACATCGCCGTGGCCCGCCTGATGCTCGACAACATTCCGCACATCAAGGCCTACTGGGTGATGATGTCGGAGGCGATGGCGCAGATCTCCCAACAGTTTGGCGCCGACGATCTTGATGGCACCATTGTCGAGGAGAAAATCTACCACGACGCCGGCGCCACCACGGGCCAGAACCTGCGCCGGGGCGATCTGCTGCGCCTCATCCGGGAAGCCGGGCGCGATCCGCAGGAGCGCGATACGCTATATCGCCCAGTCACCCGCACGGAAAACGCGTTTACGATTCTGGTCTAATCGCGCGGGTCCAGCCGGATCATCGACAGGTTGATGGTGAAGATCCGGTCGTCCGGCGGCGCTTCCCATGTGGGAGAAGCATTGATCTCGACGTCATAGGCTGGCGCGGACGGAACGTCGGCCTCCAGGATGAAAAGGCCGGTTCGTTCGAGCGTCCAGCGTTTAAGCGGGGTGCCGTTGACGGTAATTGCCACTTCCGGCGGCGTGCCGCTGGCGAAGAGATTGGCATGGGCGTGTCCGCGGATACGTAGCCGCTGCGGAGTTTCGCGGAGGCTGGTTAAACTTGCGCGAGCCCGTGCCCCGATCCAGCGGTATTTGTTGCCATAGACGCCTTCGAGCTCATACCAGCCCTCCCCCAGATGTTTGGCGTGCGCCGGAGTCGAGAAGTCGATGATGTCCTCCCGATCGCCAGGGTACAACTCCTTCTTGTCGGCGCTCCGCAATAAATTGTAGACGCCGCCTTCGAACGGAGAAGCATATTCACACTTCGAGCAAACTAAAGTCTGAACGGTATCGAGAGCGAGTTTGCCGCCGCAGTCCGGGCACTGCAGCCGCGATTCGAACGGCGCGTGCGGGTCGATCGCTTCCGGCGCACCGCCCTTTTTGCAGGCCGCGGCGAGCGTGCCGCCGAGCAGCCGTGCCGGTACCCATTCGGACTTATGTTTGTCGATTTTGCGCGCGAAATTCTTCATTACGCGCTCACCCCAACCCCGTTCCGGAACAAAGATCTCCATTTCGTGTTCGGCGAAATGGCGGATGATCAATTGATGCCAGTGATGCAGCTCCATCGAGTGGTTCTGACGGATGCCGAACCCCTCCTCCTGCGCCGCGCCAATCACGTCGCGCACAATGTAGCCAAGCAGTCCCCACTCGTACAATTTGCGCTCCCAGGGCTTCATCGTGTCCCAATACGGGCAGCGGTACAGACGCATCGAAAGCTTCCGTCGCAGCGGCTCCTCGGCGAAAAGAAAAACGCCGCCTGGCGCCAGCACGCGCTTCACTTCCACGAAGATGCTTTCGATATTCATGAATTGGCTGAGCATCTGAAACGCCATCACACAGCGCAGGGAATTGTCGGCAAACGGAAGATGCAAGGCGTCGGCCGTGATGCGGATGGGAGCTTTCTGCAGGCCCCATTTGTCCATCAGCGCGATGCCGTGGCGCAGCGAATCGCCGGAAATATCGCTCGCAAATCCATCGGCGCCGAACTCGTTCGAAAGCATGTAGCTGGAGTGGCCGGCGTTGGCGCCGATCTCCAGATACGGCGTCATCTCCCCGAGGAATGCCAGATGGTTGCGGATGACCGCACCGCGCCGCACGTTTTCTTCGGCGTACACGCGCAACGCCCTCTCGGGCTCGCCGAGGGATGCAAAATTGTGGAACTCCACCTGGGCCCGCTTGACGGCCAGGGACTGTGCTTCGTGATTCATTACGAGAGGATTTCTTCCAGGGAGCACTCGCGCAGGTCCGTCAGGAGGAAATCCGGTTGGAGTTTCAAGAGTGCGGACGGCTGCGATAATCCGGTGGCTACGGCCACCGATCGGATCCTGTTTGCCTTCGCTGCCAGGATATCATTCTCATGGTCGCCGAAGAGTACGATGGTTGACTCCTTGGTGATCCATTTACTCCGCCAAGCGTGCGCAATCGCGCGGGCGGCGAGTGTCGCCCGGTCCTTGCCTTCCTCGGCGAAGGAGCCAAAACTGAAGTGCTTCCGAATGCCGGCGCTCTCGACCTTCTTCCAGCCAATCGCCGAGAGATTGCCCGTCACCAGGCCCGCGCGAAGACTCCGGCGCGTGATTTTCGCGAGCAAATTTCGGACGCCGGGGCAAACCTTGCGCCGCAGGTCCGGGCAGCATTCGACGTAGAGTCGTTGCGCCTCTTCGATCACCGCGGGCATTGCTCGCCGGATGAGTGTAGGCCCTGCGCCGGCGTCCCGCAGCATCCAGGCGAGAATATCGCGATCCAGCATGCCTTGTACCGGTATATGATCGGTCGTCGATTCCAGGCCCGTAACGTGCCGGACCGCGTCTACCAAGACTTGCCGGTGGTGCGGCCCCGACTTTCGCATCAGTGTGCCGTCGATGTCAAAAAGAAGAAGAGGCGGAGCGGACGTCGGCACCATTTCAGGATAGCGGACACGATTTTGCTTGACCTATTATTGCGTTCGTACTAATTTACTAGTATGCGGCCCCGAGCAACCGTTCTAACCGAACAGGAACTGGAGATTATGAAGATCGTCTGGGTGCGTGAACAGACGACGGTCCGGAATGTTTATGAGACGATGCTGGAGAAACGGAAGGTGGCATATACCACGGTAATGACGATGATGCGGATTCTGGAGGAGAAAGGATATCTGAAAAAGTCCGCCTCCGAGAAAGCGCACGTTTATGTTGCCGCCGAGCCGAAGGAGCGCGTGGTTGGCGGGATGGTGAGCGAGTTTCTGAACCGTGTCTTTGACGGCGCCGCGAAGCCGCTCCTCCTGCATCTGGTGGAGAACCGGGAAGTTTCAACCTCGGAAATGGAGGAGATCGCGACGATCTTGAAGAAAGGGACGAAGAAATGAATCCCGGGTTGGTTCTTTCGAACATTTTGACGTACTCTCTGCAGTCCGCGGCCTTGATTTTCGCGGCACTGCTTCTGTCCCGGCTCCTGAAGCTGCCCCGCCCACTTGTGTTTCTGCAGTTGGTTTTGGCAACGGCCTTGCTGCTACCGCTGCTTCAGAATTGGCCGCGGCCGGTCGTCAAGATTTCTAATGCAACTCCTTCGCGAGTCATTGTGCCGATGACTGCGTTGGAACGCGTCGATAGCGCGGCGCCGATTGATTGGGCATACGTCGGACTTTGCTTTGTCGGCGTTGGCATTTTGGCCCGTCTGGGTTGGCTTCTGTTGGGCTTGACCCGATTGCGGAGTTTGCTGAGATGCGCGGAAGTGGTCCGCGAAGGATTGGCGATTTCATCCGAGGTCGCTGGGCCGGTCACGTTCGGTTTCCGGCGCCCCGTGATACTGCTGCCGCCCTCGGTATTGGCGTTATCCCCGGAAGCGCAGGCGGCGATCATGGCCCATGAGGAGGCCCATATCCGCCGCCGCGATTGGCTGTACTCACTTAGCGAGGAGTTCGTTCTCTGCATCCTCTGGTTTCATCCCGCCATGTGGATTTTGATCTCTCGCATCCGGCTGGCGCGGGAGCAGGTAGTGGACTTCGAGGCCAGCCGCAAATCGGCATCCCGCCAGGTTTACGTCGAAGCATTGCTGGCGGTAAGCGAGGCACGCATACAACCCTACGTCGAACCCGCTCCGGCCTTCCTGCGCCGGCGTCAACTGGCCGCCCGTATTCAATCTTTGGTCTTGGAGGTTCCCATGCCCCGTTTTCGACGAATCGTGTCCTATTCGGCTGCCACTCTGGGCACGCTGGCGCTTGCGGTGTGGACAGTTACCGCGTTTCCTATGCAGGGGGCGCCACAGTCTAGTGCCGTACCCGACAACGTTACCGTGCAGGGCGCGGAACCGATTTTCATTGGGCGCCCAGCGTACCCCTTCGCTGCCCGGGCGGCAAAAGTCGAAGGTCCCGTCACCTTGGAACTAACGCTCTCTGAATACGGAGAAGTGGCCGATGCGCGCGTGATAGCCGGGCCGGATGAGTTGCGGAAGGCGGCATTGACGGCTGTCCTGAACTGGCAATTCCAGGCCGGTCCCAAGACGGTCCGCGTGGTCATCAATTTTCGAATACCACCGCCGACAGCGGGGCAGGCAGTTACCAAGGTATTCATCGAGGAATCGATGCCGGGGAATTTGGCGGCGACTCTCCGCGCACGGTTAAAGCCATTCGAGGGACAACCGTACACGGACGAAATCCAAGGAGTCATTCGAAGTGTTTCGCCGACTCTTCGAGTGCGAATGGAGGGGAAGACGACCGGTGGCGCAAATGAGGTCATTGTCTTTGTCGGGCCAAGTCTGGCGGAGGCATCAGTGCCTGGCCGCATCCGCGTCGGCGGCGCCGTACAGGCCGCGAACCTGATCAACAAAGTGGAGCCGGAGTACCCGGCGCTCGCGCGTCAGGCCCGGATCCAGGGCAGCGTTCGATTCAGTGTGACGATCGATCGCACCGGAGCGGTAAGTGGAATCGAGGTCGTGTCCGGTCATCCGCTCCTGATCCCGGCCGCCCAGGTAGCGCTCAGCCAATACCGTTACCGCGTAACGCAGCTAAACGGCGAGCCTGTAGAAGTATCGACCCAAGTCGACGTAAATTTCACTCTCTAATATTCTCTTCCCGGTCCGATATGGGGAATATGCAGGCGCTTGACGCAGTGCGCAGTCCGCTGACCGTGTGCGTGGAGCATCTACAACATACGGCCGGGCCTGCGGCCAATAGCGAAAACATCGTCGCCCTGGCGGCCAAACTATCCAAGGATCGCAGCACGCTCCAGGCCTGCGCGCAGATCATCCTTCGCGATCTCGGGCTCACCGTCCGCCTCCTGCGCATCGCCAATTCCGCCATGTTCAACCACGCGGGAACCACCGTAACGAGTGTTACCCATGCCGCTGCGCTCTTGGGCACCGACGCGCTGGGACAGATGATCGACACGGTGCCGCGCAATCGACTCACGCGTCCCGTGCTGGAGTTAGTAGCGCTCAGCCATCTCACCGCGGTAATGGCGCGCAATCTCATCTGGCGGTGGGAGCCCCGGTATTCCGAAGAGGCTTACATCAGCGGCCTGTTCCGGAATATCGGAGAACTCAGCTACGCCCTGGAGTTAGGCGATGAATACAACAAAATCCTCACGGGCTCGCAGGGCACTTTGTGCGGGCTCCGTCATTCGTGCCAGCGGCTACTGCATTTTGATTTTGACGAACTCGCCGGAGCGATGCTATCGCATTGGGCGTTTCATGGTCCGCCCGTGCTGGCCGCCCATTCGACGCCGGAAGCGCTGCTTGCGCAGTCTGGTAACCCCGACGCCGACGTTGCGCTGGCCGCAAGCCTGGCCCATCACATTTGCATGGCCTATTTCCGAGGCGAACCGGCCGAACGGGATAAAGCGATGCGCGGTTGCTGGGCCCCGCTGGCCAAGCAGTATCACATTCGCGAAGCCCAGGTGGAGAGCCTGTGCCAATCCAGTCTGGAGTCGCTCGATGAACTGTTCCACCGGATGAACCTAACCGCCGATCATCTGCGCCTGGCAAATTGGCTGCAGTCCGGCAAAGCGGCCGCTGCCGCCGCTGCCGTCGCTTCGCCGCTAACGGCCAGGACGACGGTATCCGCGCTTCTCCAGAACGCTCTCGCCGCGGGCGTCGACCGGGCCGCGTGGCTGCCTTTCATCAACCAGAATGTTTCCCTGGGCGCATCGGCCGGGTCCGGTTGGCCGGGGAATGGCGCCCGAGAATTGGTAACGCTGATCCACCCCCGCAAACCTCCATTTCTCCTCGCATTTGGGCAACGCCAGGACGTCTGGATCGATCTGGCCAAAGACGACCGCTTTCGCGATTCCCCGCTCGTGCTAAAGTTCCAGCCCTCGGCATTCTATTTGCTGCCCGTCTCTGACACGCGCCGCATTCGCGGCTGCCTGTATTTCGACCTGTCCACCAAACACGAATTCTCGCCGGAATCACTGCTGCCCGGACTTTGCGCCCTCCGCGATCACATGGCTACGAGTATGCTTGCAATGTGAAAAGCAAACACCGCGGAACGTGAAAAATGCCCTTGTACGGACCGCCCTTCATGGGCGTCGCCACTTCGCCCCTCCGGTCGCAATACCCGAACCACTCGCCGTTCCGGGCATCGGCAAACACCCGGAACGAGTAACTGTCCACACGCCGCCACCATTCTAAATACCGTTTATCCGCAGTCCGCTTGAAAGCCATCGCGCACGCATAGATGGCCTCCGTATGCGGCCACCAAAGCTTCATGTTCGATTCCAGCGCCACCGGCGGCCGCCCATCGACGTCCTGGAAATAGTACAGCCCGCCGTACTCTTTGTCCCAGCCATATTCCAACGCCCCCAGAATCGCGTCGAGCAGCATCTGCTCCATGGCAGGGTCCGGCCACTTTCCCAGCATGTGCAGGAACAACCAGCAGACCTCCAGCGAACTGCCGGTGCAAATCAAGCGGCCTTCGGGACTTTGGCCGAATAGCACAGCGTCGCCGGCCGCGGCGTTCTCCATCAGTAACCGGTGCCCTGCATGGAAATGGGCCATCAGCCGCCGAAGGCATCCTTGAATGATCCCGACGTATCGCGGATCATCATGGACCGCGTCGAGCTCAAAGGCCAGCCAACCCAATACATACAAATCGGCAAGCTGCGTATAAGCCATGCCACCGGCCAGCGACGGACGTCCCAGCAGCGCCGGGTTGCGAATCCACTCGTCCATCTTCCAGAACAGTTCAACGGCCTCCGCCAGATGCGCCGCGTCCTTCGAGATCTTGGAATACTCCAAATACGCCAGCGCAACAAAGAACGCCGTATACGGCTTGCGCTGGAACGCCGCGGGCTTGCCGTCTTCAGTGAGCGTGTGCCAACACCGCGGTTCCCCGTTGCGCGCGTGTTCGGCCAGAAAATTGAAAATAACTTCAGCGGCCTCCTTGTACTCCGGCCGCGCGTCGAACGTATTGTAGAGTCGCGCAAACATCCACGCACCGCGCCCCTGCATCCACACATGCTTGTGCGTGTCGTAGACGTTCCCGGTTGCGTCCAGGCAGTTGTAATAGCCCCCATTGCGGCGATCGAGCGCGTGCCGCAGCCAAAAGGGCAGCACGCGCTCGTTAAGTTCTTCGCGATACCGGGCGAGGAGCGCCTCCGGCACCGTCCTAGACCTTCGCTTGCGGACGGCCGGGTTCGGGCCAGTCCAAATGGTAGGCTTCGCCGCGCGGCTTGTCGGTCCGCTCGTATGTATGAGCGCCGAAGAAGTCGCGCTGGGCTTGCAGAAGATTCGCGGGCACCGTCGCCGAACGGTAGCCGTCGTAATAGGAAAGAGCCGAATAGAACGTCGGCGCCGGGATGCCATGCGTGGCCGCCAGCGCGATGACCTGCCGCCAATTGGCCTGCGCGTGTTCAATTTCGTTCCTGAAGAACGGATCGAGCAGCAGGTTCGCCAACTTAGGATTCAGCGTGTACGCTTCGGTGATCTTTTGCAGGAACGCTGCGCGGATGATGCAGCCGCCGCGCCAGATCTTGGCGATTTCACCGAAATCCAACGCCCACTTGTATTCAATTTGCGCCGCGCTCATCAACTGGAAGCCCTGCGCATACGAACAGATCTTGGAGCAGTACAGCGCATCGTGCACGGCCTGCACCAACTGTTCCCGATTGCCCGACCACGCGCCCGCCGGACCGGCGAGCTGCGTCGAAGCGGCCACGCGCTCTTCCTTCACCGCGCTCAAACACCGCGCGAACACGGCTTCGGCGATCGTCGGCGCGGGCACGCCCATGTCGAGCGCATTCACGCTCGTCCACTTCCCGGTGCCCTTCTGCCCAGCCGCATCAAGCACGATGTCCACAAACGGTGCGCCTGTTTCCGGATCGGTCTGCTGCAGAATATCGGTGGTTATTTCGATCAAAAACGAATCGAGCTTGCCCCGGTTCCATTCGCCGAAGATCTTGCTCAACTCCGCCGGCGAAAACCCGCCCAGCTTGCGCAGAATATCGTACGACTCGCAGATCATCTGCATATCGCCGTACTCAATGCCGTTGTGCACCATCTTCACGTAATGGCCCGCGCCGTTCGGCCCGATGTGCGTGGTGCAGGGAACTCCGCCCACAACCGGATTTCCAGGCGTCGCGCCCATCAGCGGCCGGCCCGTTTCGGCGTCGACTTTCGCCGCGATGGCCATCCAGACGTCCTTGATCTCGTCGTACGCCGAGGGATCGCCGCCGGGCATCAGCGACGGGCCGAAACGAGCACCCTCTTCGCCGCCGCTCACACCGGAGCCAACGAATCGGAACCCCTTGGCCGCCAGATCCTTTTCGCGCCGGATCGTATCGGTCCACAGCGCGTTGCCGCCGTCGATCACAATGTCGCCGGCGTCCAATAGCGGGAGAAGGCTGTTGATAACGGCGTCCGTCGGACCGCCGGCCTTAACCAGGATGATAATCTTGCGCGGCCGCGACAGCGACTTCACAAACTCTTCGAGCGTCTTGGCGCCTACCACTCCGCCCGGCGTGTTCGGATTCTCGGCGACGAACTTATCCATCGTCTCCGTGGTCCGGTTATAGACAGAAATCTGGAAGCCGTGGTCGGCGACGTTGAGAGCGAGGTTCTGGCCCATGACGGCCAGCCCCACCAGCCCGATATCAGACAAGGGTTTCGGCATAATTAGCTCTTACAGTGTAACTTTTCTTGGCCAAGCAAGGTGCGGTACAGATCGGCCTGAACCCGCCCGATGCGGTCCCAGCCATACCGTTCTTCGGCGGTGCGGCGGGCGGTGTGCTCAAGCGCTTTACGCTCGCTGGGATTCTCGATCAGCCTCAAAATTGCCGCGGCCATCGCCCCGCTCGTATTGGCGACGATGACATCGCGCCCATTCTCCAAATCCAATCCATTGATCCCGGCAGGCGTGGAAACAATGGCCTTCCGCATCGCCATTGCTTCCATGATCTTGATGTTCGTCCCGGCGCTGGCCACCAGCGGCGCAATAATGATCGCGGCGCGATGATAAGCCGCCCGGACATCGCTGACAAACCCATCCACTTCAATATTCGGCTGATCGAGCGGCAGCACCACACGATCCGAATAGCGATCGAGGAAGTACTCATGGCGCTGCCCGGCGATCACGTGCAGCACCGCCCTGCCGCCAAGCAGCGGCCAGGCCTCCCGCAGGAAGTAATCGAGCGCCATCACATTCGGCAAATGGGCAAACGATCCGATAAAGAGAATTCGGTTGGCGTCCGGCTCCGTATCCGACGGCGTAAAGCGCGCCAGATCGACGCCGTTCAAAATTGCGTGCGCGTTCGGACGGTTGACGGTTTGGCGATCCTTCTCCGACATCGAGACAACCGCATCCACTTGCTCCCAGATGTCCTGTTCGAACGCGGTCCATTTTCCAAACTGCTGCCGTGTATCGTAGTCCTCTTTGTCCTTCAATAGCTGCCCATAGAGATCCAGCGTAATATCGTGTTCCACCAGCACTGTCTTGAAGGCGCGGCAATCGGCGGCATAAAGTCCCATCTGCGTGAATTCGAGCTGAACGATCTGCGGACTCCATTTTCGCAGCGCCGCGGCGAGCGCCGCATGGAATTCCGGCCGGTCATGTTCCTCGACAACATCCGGGCGAGGGCTGGAGGGAATCAAATGCGACCCTTCGCGGCGAACCAGAATAATCTCGCAGCATATCACCAGCAATTCTGGCGCTGGCGGCGCCAGCTCGTCGACGAAAACCAGCAGGACCTGATCGAAATCGGGAACGGCTTCCCGCATGAGATTGAACATGCGGACGGCGCCGCCATGGGAAAGGGGAAACGGCAAATACGGCGCCGCGATCAGAATGCGCGGCCGTCCCGACGGAGCCAGGCCCGGAAACACGGCCACCGCGCCGCTGCAAAGCGCCAACGGGGAATCGTCGCCCACGGCGGCGAGCGGTTGGCGCCACGGTTCCCGCCATGCCTGCAATAGTGCCCTTTCGGCCGATTTCACTGGCTCCAGCCGTGCCGCCAGGCCATTCAAGCGATCAATCGCTTCCCGCCAAAGCGTCGCCGAGTTGCTGCCGGCGGCGAACTGCAGATAGTTGCGCTCCAGGGCGTCTTCCAATTCCTGGGGCGTGAAATATTTGGAAGTCGTCGAACGATGCAAATGGAGAAGCCGCGCGCCCGCTGCGAAAACCGTCGGCCAGCCCCGCCGCCAGGCACGCCATCCGATATCCAAATCCTCAACGTAAGCGGGCGTATACTGCTCGCCGAAACCGCCAAGCGCACGGAGTTTGGCGGTGTCATAAAGCGTGCACCCGCCGCTGCCGTAGAGCACCCACGTCCCATCCTCTCCAGGGATAGGCGTTTCGCACCAAACCGGAAACTGGCCGGTCTTGTTGCGATGGAACATCGCCTTGCCGGTCTCCTCGCGGCGGACATTTTCCGGAAAGAAAATCTGAGCGGTCGCAGCGAATAGCCCAGGTTCGTTTGCGAATGGCTCCCGCAGCGCGGAGAAGAATCCAGGCCCCAACACCATGTCGTTGTTCAACAAACAGGTATGGGAGTAGCGGGCGCGCGCGATGCCGCGATTGACGGCGGCGGCGAAGGAGAGTGGCCGTTCCGAATACGCAATGGAAATATTCCGCTGACGCAGCCACTCGGCGGTTCCGTCGGTGGAGCCGTTGTCAACGACGATGATCTCGTCGGGCGCCTGCGGGAGCAGCGAAGCGAACAGCCGTTCCAGCAGTTCCCGGCCGTTGCGGGAGGGAATGACGACGCTGATCCCCGGCGGAAGCGGCTCCATTGGGTGTAGCGGCGCAACCGGACGCGACGCCAATCTGCCGCTCAATCGGGCGAGCGCATACGCAATCGGCCGCCGAAAGGCCCATGGATGGAGCAGTCGCCAGGCAATGGTATACGCCGTCCCGCCCGGACGAGTTTCCCACCGAATGAAATTCTTCGTCCGCCACCAGAGGTGCTTGGCAATAACGGGCAGGCTCCGCGGCCGCAGCATGAAATGATCGAGCTGTTCGTTGAAGACCATCAATTGCCGGGGGAAACGGCGCGCGGCGGACCAACGCATCTTCCAATACGGCATGCGCGGCTGCAGGATGATGCCCGCCAGCGCCACTTCCTTCCCTGCAATTGACGCTTCCAATCGCGCCATGTTCTCCGCCAAATCCTTGGCCGGAAACCAACGGATCCAAGGCACGCCGGGCGTCGGGGAAGGGAACTCGGAAACTAGGATCAGCGGCAGCCCGGGGTAGATGGCCGCCATCTTTTCCAGCAGCGTTGGGATCAGATCGTCGGACCCGGTGGCGAAGGCGAGCTTGATTCGTTCGGCCACGGACCTAGATCAACTCGGCCAAATGGCCGTCGAAATTGCCGTTTCTCCAGTCGCTCCACCACTGCATAGCCTGCATGCAAAACGCCGTGGAGACGGGGTTCATAAAGGGCAGCGCCGCGCCGCAGCGAGTGCCGAAGCCGTAGCCGCCATCCATCATCGGCGGTCCGCCGAATCGCTGGTGCGATGCGCAGCGGGCCGCCTCTTCCTCGGCGGCCGCGGTATCGATCGGAACCGCGCCAAGCGAATCGGCCAGCAGCCGCACACGCAGCAACTGGGCGCAGACGTCGGAGCGCTCGAATCGTGGACCGATCGTGCGCACGTAGTGCGCCACGCGCTGAATGCCAACCCCAAGCGCTTCCCTCACTTCGTCCCGGCCAGTTCTCGATAGAAGCGCTTCCAGGAAATAAAGATACGCATGAAGGCGGTCCATCACCTTGTACTCATCCTCATTCCCGGGCAAAAAAGCCAAGTGCGTGTCCAGCGAATAGCGCAGCGCCCGCTCGAACCAGGCAGCGAAGGCTTCTCCCGGAAATAGTACCGCCAGGTCCGCCCACGCCAGCGCGGACTTCAACTGCAGGCAACCCGGCTCGCGGGACCAACGCTTCTCGTAAGGCGCGGGCGACTTCGACGGCAAATCGAGAATCGGGTGCAACTCGCCCTTCGGCGACCAGAAATCCCGGCCCATGGCCAGCCCGATCTCCCGCGCGGTATCGAGATAAACCTTGCGCCCTGAGGCCCGCCACGCCGCCAAAAGTCCGCGCACGATGATGCCGCAATCGAAGAAATAGGAGGGCGGCAACGGATCGGCAAGTTCAAACGGCATTGCCTGTAGGTCCGGCTGCCACGCCTGGTAAACCAGCCAATCGGCTGCCCGGTAAGCCGGTGCCTCAAGTCCGCCCCACAGCAACGCGCTCACCGCATATCCGGTAATCTCCGTGGAAAGCGGCAGATTCCGCTTCTCGGCGAGCAAGTGATATCTCGCTACGCCCCCGCTAGCTTCCTGAATGCCGGAGTTTTCAAACCACGCCAACGCGCGGGAAGTTTGTTCTGTAACGTCGAAGGGCCCCAAAACGAACATTGTACCAGCAGTAGAATAAGGAGCATGTGGCGCGCGCTTTGGCTAGTACCGATGCTTCTCTCCGCGGACGATGTGCCTGTCGGTGTGGTCTCCGGGTACATCAGCGACATTCAACCGGCTAGTTTTCTTCTGAAAACTGTTACTGAAAAGCAGTTCCGCTGTACGTATGACAATCGGACGTGGTTCGAACAGAGCCGCATCCGCGTTCCTATCAAATCCTTCCAGCCGACGGACCTCGTAGAAATCGTCGCCGACCGCAGGTTGATCGACGGAACCCCCTGTTACGTTCGCACGGTCCGACTGGCCGATTTGGCCAGGAAGGAAAGCGGCCGGATGCACATTACTTACCGTGCGGTGACGGAAAATATCATCCCGCGCGGCGAATATAATTGGGCGGGCACCGTAAAGGAATTGACGCCGGAGATGCTGGTCCTGCGCACGCGGTCCCAAGGGTACAAAACCATCTCCTTGCGGCGGGATACGCGCTACTTGGAAGACGGTGTTGTCTCGGAAAGGGAGCGGCTGCAACTCAATACGCTCGTCTCCATCCGCGCGGGACGGAATTTTGAAGGCAAGGTGGAGGGGTACCAGATCATTTGGGGCGCGGTCACGCCGAAGTGAACTGACGCCGTTGTAAAAAGTGGGCTTTCGCCGTACCCTGCTCAGGGATCTTCCGCGTCGCTGGTATACTGAAAGTTTGCGTAATGACGAACCTCCACGTGAAGCATTTGGTGTTGTGGCTCGCCAGCGCCGCCCTTACATTCCCGGCTGAATTCTACACCGGACAGGCCGGGCGGCTGGTGATTGGTCAAAAGACATTTACGGCGCAGGAGCCGGTTACCGGGGCGGACACCCTCGGCGGAGTGGGTGGCGTAGCGGTAGCCAACAATATGCTGTTTGTTGCCGATTCCAACCGCGTTGGCTCCGTGCCGCTCAACCACCGCGTGCTGATTTATAAAAATCTCGACAGCATAACGCTGCCGGTGAATGCGCCGGTTCCGCAATTTACGCGCTGCCCTGCGTGCCGTGGTACCGCCGATACGGTGCTGGGACAAACCGATTTCACTAAGAACGAACTTCACACCACCGCGAGCGCATCCACATTGCGCAGCCCTACGGCGGTTGCCTCGGACGGCGTTCGACTGGCGGTGGCCGATACGGACTATAACCGCGTTCTGATTTGGAATTCGATCCCGTCTAACAACAATCAACCGGCCGACATCGTTCTGGGGCAGGAAAACTTCACGAACGTTAGCGCACCGCGCGGGATTCCCGGGCAGCGAATGCGTGGTCCGCAGGGCGTTTGGATTTTCGGGCAGCAGTTGTTCGTTGCCGATACGGGCCACAGCCGGATTCTGATTTGGAACAACATTCCGACGCGCAGTTTTCAGCCTGCCGACGTCGTGGTCGGGCAGCCCGACTTCAATACTTACATTGAACTCGACCTCTCCCGCACCCAGATCGACGCCAAGGCGGACAATCTTCTGAATCCGGTCTCGGTGACGACCGACGGGCGGCGCATGTACGTTGCGGACTTGGCGCAGAACCGCGTCATGATCTGGAACTCCATTCCCACGCGCAACGGGCAAGCCGCCGATCTCGTCCTCGGCCAGCCGGATTTCAATTCCGCCATTGCCAACAACTCCAGGCGGCTCTGCCGTTCCGTCGGCATCGGCAGCGACGGAACGCCCGGCTATCCCAACCTCTGCATGGCCACGCTGAACACCCCTCGATTTGCACTGGGTGACGGCCGGCGTGTGTTTATCGCCGACGGGGGCAACGATCGCGTACTGGTCTATAACCTCCCGCCGCGAGAAAACGGCCAGGAAGCCGACGTTGTGTTGGGCCAGGCAGCCGGAGATTCAAATCGTTCTTCCGATAGCGCTTACCCCCTATATCGCTCGGCGGCCGATCTTCTGCGGACGCCGCTCTCGCTCGCCTGGGATGGCGCCAACCTCTTCGTTACCGATACCTACAATCGGCGAATTGTCGTCTTTTCCTTGCACGACCAGCCCTTGCCGTTCACCGCGGTGCGAAATCTGGCAAGCCGCGAAGTATTCGCTACGGGTTCTGTAGCTTTTGATGGAAACATCAATGAAGGCGATGAAGCGACGATCACGGTGTCCGGCAGGGCCTACAAGTATAAGTTCATCCGTGACGACACATTCGCGAACATCATGCTGCAATTTACCCAGCAGATTAACTCCGATGTGGATGCCACGGTCACCGCCAGTATTATTCCGGAAATCCGGACCCTCCTTCTAACCGCCCGTACTGGTGGCGAGGAGGGCAATTCCATTGATTACACCACTTCAAAATCGCCCGATACCTCTCCCATCTCGCTGACTACCGGTGGCGCCACCCTGGTTGGCGGTCAGAACGCCGCGCAGATCGCGGGCGGCACGCTGGTTACGATCCTGGGTGAAAATCTCTCGGACACCACAGCTTCCGTTCCTCCCAACACGCCCGTACTGCCACGTTATCTCGGCGGAGTGCATGTGTATTTCGACGGCATGGAGGCGCCCCTGCTGATGGTCTCGCCGACGCAGATCAATGCGCAGATTCCGTGGGAAATGCGCGACGCCAGCAGCTCGAACGCGTATGTACGGATTGAGCGGAACGACGGCAGTGTGGTTACAACATCTCCCGTAGCCGTTCCGCTCATCCCCCAAAATCCCGGAGTCTTCGCGGTTGAGGGCCTGGATCCCCGGCCCGGAATCATTACCCATTTTTCCGATCGTGCGACGGGAACGGTGTCGGTGGACGGAACCGCCAATGCCAACGACGTAGCGACTATTTCGATCGAAGATCGCGAATATGCATATACCGTCAAGTCCGGGGACACGCTGGCCACCATTCGCGACGGCTTAATTGCCTTAATCAATGGAAACGAAATTGAGAAAGTGGAAGCGTTCGCCGCGGGAATCTTTACTCGCGTCCGCCTTCGAGCCAAACTGCCGGGCGATGCGGGCAATGGCATCGTTTATTCCGCAAAGACCAACGAAGGGGCGCAAGTCATTTTGACCCCAACGACGCCGGCCCTGTGTTGCGCCAACGTCGGTGGCGACCTGGTGACAGAGGGTAATCCCGCCCGCCCCGGCGAGACGATCGTCGTGACGGCCACGGGCCTGGGCCCGCTAAAGGATCCTGACCATCAGGCGCTAGTCAAAACCGGTATCGCCTACGATGGCCCCGCGCGCAATGAGCCCTTCGAGTTCGTCAGTTCATTGGCCGGCGGCAAGACGGCCAACGTCCTTTCGGCGGCATTGAAGCCGGGAGCGATTGGCATCTATGAGGTTCATTTGGAGCTGAACTCGGATCTCCCGACGAACTCCAAGACACAGGTCACCATCGCACAGGATATTTATGTGTCGAACGTCGTCACGTTCCCGCTGAAGAATCCAGCCGATCCCGTCGAACCCTAATGTGGACGCGGCGAGCCTTTCTTTCGGCGGCCGCACTGGCGGCACAAAGGCCCCGTCCTAATATCCTCGTGTTCATGACCGATCAGGAGACCGCCCTCCTCCCCGGTCCGGCGAAACTGCCCCATCGCGCCCGTATCGCCGCGGGCGCGGCAAATTTCACCCACGCCTTTTGCAATACGCCACAGTGCTCCCCGGCCCGTTCCAGCCTGCTGACCGGCCTGGAACCGCATCACACCGGCGTCCGGACGAATGTCGATGGGTCGTCTTTGGGCTCGATGCTCGATGCAAAGGTGCCCAATATCGGCAGCGTTTTCCGTGCCGCCGGTTGGGCGACTGGGTACTTCGGAAAGTGGCATTTGACGCCGGGTGGAAAGAAGCTCGATGAGTTCGGGTTCACCGATCGCGCCGATGGGAACGATACCGAAGTTGCCGCTTCTGCCGCCGCCTGGATTCGCAAACAAACAGTGCCTTGGCTGGCTTGGGTGAGCGTATTGAATCCTCACGACATCTACCATATCCGCGAAGAATTGCAGCGAATAGCCATTCGCCCCGGGGTTAAGCCGCCCTCGACCGGCCTGGAAAACCTTAAGCAAAAGCCGTCCGAGCAGCGCCAGTTTGTCGATCAGGACCAAGGCAAAATCACCGCCGATTTCGATGCGGATCACTGGTTGCGATATCGGAGCTTCTATTTGAACCTGCTGGAGAAAACCGATGCCCAACTCGGCCAGGTTCTCGATGCGGCCGGCGGCCTCGCGAACACGATCGTTGTCTACACCGCCGATCACGGGGATCAACTGGGCGGCCACGGGTTGCCGTTCAAGGGACCGTTCATGTATGAGCCGCTGATTCGAATCCCTCTGCTGATTCGTGCGCCGGGCCGAATGAAGGCCGGCGAGCGTGCCGACCTTGTAACACAGGCCGACTTGGCACCGACTCTGGCCTCCTTGGCGGGCGTAAAATGGCCGTCGGCCGTCGACGGCGTTAGCCTCCGGGATCCCATTGATCGCGATGCCGTCTTCCTCGAATACTACGCCAAACAGAAGTGGGTGAACCCCATTCGTACGATTCGGACGAGGCGCTGGAAGTTGAATGTCTACGAACGCGGCAACCGGGAGTTGTACGATCTGCGGGAGGATCCGAGCGAAACACGCGACCTGTCCAAAGTGCCCGGGCACGCCGCCACCCTCGCAAGCCTGGAGGCCCGAATTAAGCGTTGGTGGCCGCAAGCTTAGGCGGGGTCAGGCAGAGCCGGTTGCGGCATATAGCCGCGCGATTGCAGGAACTCCCGGGCCTCCGGCGCCTTTTCGATCGGCACGTAGAAGAACGCGCCAGTCCGTTGGCTCATAAATAGGAACCCGCCGCGATACTGGTCGGGCTCCACATAGTAGTCCCAGCCTGCTTCGGTTAGCAACTCTTCCAGGGCCATCGCATCGGACAGGCGCTTTCCGATGTAGATCAAGTCTAGTTCGCAAGCCTCGAAATACCCGCCGTCCTGCCGCACTATTTCCCCAGGATCAACCGCATGCGGGCCCGGAAGGCGGCGGACGCTTCCGGATCGTTGCGGTCGATATAGGCGGCGTAACGCTGTGCGACGGCTTCCAGATTCTTGTAGGCGCCGGGGTTCTTGAACGCCGTTCGCAACTCTCCCAGGAAAGGCTCCAAACGGATAAACACCAGGAACATCTCCCCGCCGCTTTGAAAGTAGAGCTCCTCGTTCAGGACGCCGCTGGTGATAAAACTGGCCACCATTTCGTAGTAGGAGGATACCTGCCGGAACGAAGCGTTGTAGTCGCTCCCGGCAGGGCACAGCTCACGGAACTCGGCCAGTGTTTCCGGTCCGAAGCTCTCCATGTACCACTTGCGCGCGGCGCGCATGCGGTCCTCGCGGCGTAGCTCGTAAAGGCGAAGAATCAGATTGGCGTCATCGTAAGTGGACGGGTTAGGCATGGGGCAAACTCCCAGCGTAGCGCACTCGCCGCGTTACAAAAAGAATCGCCGCGCGGGCCGGATGTTCTCCCAAACCATGGCCGCAAAGCGCCGCTCAATCCGAAACCCCATCGATTCGTACAATCCGATGGCATTGCGATTGGATGCCGTGACAGTGAGGCTCACCTGCCGGCAGCCGGCCTCGCGCAGGCTCGCCAGGGAACGGGCGAGGACCTCGCGGCCGATTCCCTCCCCCCGGCTGCTTTGTGCCACGCAGATCTGCGTGATGTGGCCGGCGTCGTGGGCCACCATGCTCGCCAGGGACGCGGCGCACATTCGGCCCGTATCGCGCCGCCACGCGAGCCACGAACCCGGTGCGTAGAAAGACCCGCAGCCCGGATATTGAATGATGTTCTGCAGGAATCGCCGCGTGCCGGCCAGCGAGCGGTACTGATCGTTAATGTGCCCGTCGATGTGGCCCTCGTAGGCGTTGGCGACCAGAGCGGCAGCGTCTTCCTGGTAGCGCTCGCTCCAGCCATCTATATCGAGGACGCTCGATGGGCGGCCCGAAAGGCTTGGCGGTTCGCGTAGATCGCAGACCATGAAGCAGCGTTCAAACAAGCGTAGGTCGGCGGCGTGGGCGGGCGCTGCCGGGCGCGGATGAGTCAGCAGGATTACTTGCGATTCGATGCGCCTCACACCGGCTGTCCGATACAGTGTCTCCACCGTGGCGTTCAGCAGTTGATCTTCCATTGCCGGCGTTGCATACTCCCGCAGGACATAGAGGTCGCCGATTAGCCCTTTATCCTCATCGGTAACCGTATACGTGTAACCCGCCACGCGGCCCGCATACAGCAGTGCGCGGCCATTCAACGACTGCATATCGACAAAGCGCTTTACCAGTTCCGCCGACGCCGAGAAATCCCACGCCAGCGTCTCGCGCCAGACTCTTGCCTCTTCGTTCAGTACTGCATCGAGCGAGCCGGCCGCCAGGTGGCGAAGGTCGACAACTTCGGTTAAGGGCGCATCAGGCCGGGCCGCCATACGGCCACAGTATAAAAAACTCGGACGGCAAATGGAAACTGTGCACCACTGGCAGCCTCGCGCGCCCCATCGAACGCCAACGCCCTTGGGCGTGGGCAGCATGCCTAACTTGGGAGATCTACAAACCAACTACAAATTGGTTCCTAAGATCGGATAGAAAACTTCACGGCAGCCTGCGCTTCAACTCATCGAAGAAGTGAAGCAGGAATGTAACTTGAACCGCCGGCGGCACGGCGGCGGTAGCCGCGGGATCGACGGAAGTCAACAGCCGCTGCCCGTCGGGAGAAACATCGAAACTCGGGCTGCCCAGGCTACTTTCCACTCGTGTCTCCGTCCATAACCGCGGCTTGGCCGCCAGAAACGCATCGCCGCGAATCTCATAGTCGCAAACCATCACCCGTCCTTCCATCGTTGGAAAAAATAGCTGCTTTCCCGCCTGGGACCAACGCGCACCGGTCCAGTCGGCCGGGCCAAGCACCCACCGTCCCCCCGGACCTGGATATGGCCGCACGTGCAGTTCCGCAACCGACGACTCATCGGAAATATATGCGATCCATTTGCCATCGGGTGAGAATCTCGGTCGCGACTCTGAGGCCCGGCCCTCCAGGAAGGGCCTGGCGGCGCCGGCTGAAGGCTTCTCGGGATTGGATAAGTCGATAGGCAAAATCCAAATATCTGTGCTGGTGCCGATGCTCTCCTGGATAATCGCAATAGACCGGCCGTCCGGCGAAAACGAGGAGGGAGTGATCGAAGTCTTCGATTCCATTAATTTCACTGGCTGCTGGCCTCCGTCCGCGCGAGCCCACCAGAGTATGTGAACACCCTTGTTGTTCGACGCATAGACGAGATGTTTATTGTCGGGAGCCCAAACCGGCGTGCGGTTCCTTTGCCCATCGGTAGTAATGGAAGTACTCACGTCCCGAGCAATATCCCAGACTCTGATATCTTCGGAGTCGATCGCGCCCCTTGCAGCCGCGATTAAACGGCCATCGGAGGAAATTACTCCCGCGGCCGGCGCCGGAGTCGACTTACCCGTCTTTTCCAACCAGACCGTGCGATTGGCAACGCCATCTGCCTGGCCGCTTACATAAGCCAAAGTGCCATTGTAGGGAACGAAATCGAACCGGCCGGCAGCCGCCACGCGGTTCGCGGCAACATCGGCCAGCATGGGAATTGGGGCTCCGCTGGTTTCCAGCTTGTCCAAATCGAAGCGGACCGCGAACAACGTTCCTAGGCGCACAAACAGCAGGTGCCCGGTCGGAACGTACCGTCCAAAATATCCGCCCTCCTGGACTGTTTTCCACTCACCGGTTTTCAGATTCAGTACGCTGATGCCGGCTTCATCGAGCCTTACGCTGTTGGTGTGTGAGGTAAACAGGACAGCCTGCCCGCCGGGCAGGACCTGCGGCCAACGATGGGTCGCTTGTCCTTTTGCGGACGGTGTGGTGACTACCGCCATCGCGCCGCCGCCCGAAGGCACGCGAAATAGACCGCTTAATGGGCCAGGTGCCAAAATCAGGGATCCGTCGCCTGCCCAGGATATTCCCCGTGGATTCAACGCGGGACTTGCCAACAGCGTAGGCGCCCCGCCCGCCACTGCCACCTTCTTCAACTGGCCATCCGCAAAAAAGGCGATCCATTCTCCATCTGGTGAAAACACCGGATCGCTCGCATTCTCGGTTCCCGTGAGCAGTTCTACCTTCGCCTGATCCAATTGCCGGACGGCAATCGACTGCTTTCCCTCGGGCGACCGGGCGGTATAGGCGATCCGCCGTCCATCGGGAGCGAGAGCGAAAAAATTGCGCGTTTTGGAAACAGCTTCCGGTCCAAGGTCGACCGTAAGCCTGATAAGCGGCGCAAGAACGGGGCGGGTAGCCCGCCAAGCCGCACCGATCGCGATCGCCGCCGCCACAACCGCGGCAACGCTGATCCATTTATACGCAGTGCTCGTCGCAGCGGGTTCGGGAATCCGTTCCTCCAGCAGAAGCCGTGCACCGGAGATATCGCGCAACCGCTGCCGCGGGTCGCGCGTCAGACACATCCGGACGAGCCGCTCAAACACAGGCGGAACCGGCTTGAAGTCGATCTCCTGTCGCAACACCGCCGCCAGAATGTCGGAGACATTCTCGCTATCTCCGAACAGCCTCTTCCCGGTGACGAGCTCATAGACGATCACTCCAAAGGCCCAAATATCGCAGCGCTTGTCCACCGGGTTGCCGCGTGCCTGCTCCGGGGCCATGTAAGCCGCGGTGCCCATGATGAGCCCCGCCTGCGTGCCATTCATCGTCAACGTCGGTGAGTTGGCCGGGTTGACATTCGTCGACGGCTCGCTTGCCAGCGCCTTCGCCAGCCCAAAATCCAGAACCTTCAGCCTCCCGTCGCTCGAAAATAGGATATTGGCCGGCTTCAGATCGCGATGAACGACGCCTCGGTCATGGGCATATTCAAGCGCATCGATGAGTTGATGAAGAATGGGCAGCGCCTGGCTCGGCGTCATCGGGCCGGCCAACGGCGAACCCTCGACCAGTTCCATGACGATCGCCCGTTCTTCAACCCCGTAAATCGTCGCGATATTCGGATGATTCAGCCCCGCCAGGATCTGGGCTTCCCGCGTAAAGCGAAGCAGCCGGTCCGGATCGGCGGCTAGAGAATCCGGAACGACTTTGATCGCGACCTCGCGATGCAGCTTCGTATCTGTGGCCTTGTACACATCCCCCATCCCGCCTTCACCCAGCTTCCCCGTGATCGTATAGTGGGCAATTTGTGTCGGGGCGCTCATCATACGTTCGGTTCGTCAAATCCTATCACGCGCCCGCAAGCAGCAGCCCGTAAACTATTGGCGAAATGCCCGTCATTACCCGTCCTTACGATGTGAGTTGGCCCACGATGTCGGGGCCAGAGTTCTGCATAAATACTGGTGCCCTTTCGTTGTCCGCCCGCTGCGATTCGTCCCAGCGCGTGTTTGGCGCGACGATGACGGCGGCCCTGGGATCGCCTCGAGGGCCTACGGCACCGGGCGCCCCGTTTGTGGGCAGGCCTCGAAATTTCGCTATCCGCGCAGAACATCCACGAAGTTCAGCTAAGCGCCGGTTCGCGATTCGACCGCCGCCCAGGATTCCAGGAAGATTCGGACATGCGCCGTCGTGACTCCGTCGGGTTGCCCGGACCACCGGGTCAGGACGCCTCCGACCGCTGCTCGCTCGGGAACACCGGCGATTCGAAGCTGCAGCGCGGAACGGTAACGGGGTTCTTCATACGGCAAGAACTCCCGGCTTACATCACGCAGCACTTTGGCGGCCAGGCCTTCGAGGACTTCTTGCACCGTGCACAATTCGATGTCACCCTCGACCATCCAGGTGAGGTCCGCGACATCGGTCATAGCCATGCCCGCCATGGCCTCTCGAAACCTGCCTTCGTCGGGACACCGGCACTGCAATTCGTAGATCGATTGATAGGAGCCCGTTTGCACAAGCCCTCGCGTGAACCGCAAGCATTGATTACCGGGTAGGGAATCGCGAATGGCGGCCGCCATACGCCCCATGGGGTGCAAGGGATCCAAGACATGCGCGGAGGGTTGCAAAAGCTGCCGCATACCCTCAGGGATCGATCCCAAAATCGGCTTCAGCCTGGCGATCAGTTCCGCCGGAACGGGCCTGCGCGTCAGCGCTCCGCGAATCGCCTGGTAGATTTCTCCCTTGTCGAACATCTCCGTGTAAATTCGATCGTCGTTCCCGACTCGCCTGCCAAGCTGGACACTCCCAATCGCCGAACGCAATCGGACGCGGCCGTCGTGCAAGCGCCGTCGAAGCGTCCCGGCGGGAATATTTAACAAACGCGCCGCGGCGTCCGGATCGTAGCCTTCGAAATAAATCAGTGAGATTGCCTCCCTTTCCAGCGGGGGCAGTTCGCCGATTGCTTGTCGGACAATGTCTGCTAGCTCCCGCTGCAGCAAGGCTTCATCCGCGCGTTTGGCCGAGTCGACGAGGGTGGTCTCGGGCGCGTGACATTTCCGCGGCGTCCGCCGGCGCGCTTTTCGCACAACGATCGTTCGCAGCCAGGCGCCAAAGCGATCCGGTTCTTTCAGCGAACCGATGCCGGCTACCGCCTGTTGAAAGCCCTCCACGGCGGCGTCTTCGGCCGATGCGAGTTCCCCGGTAACGCCGTAGGCCGCCGCACGGGCGACCCGCCAATAGCGGGAGAACAGTTCGCCAATGGCGGCGTTCTGCCCCTGCCGTGCCTGTTTCACCAACTCGCCATCGGATGGTTCAGCCATTTTCATAAAAGTATGTGCGCTGCGGCGAGGGATTTGTTCGGTGAATTCACGGAACAGTTCGTGCCTGAATAGCGTATGGTGGAGCATGACTACCGCGGAAACGCAGAAGCCACTCCGTCTGTGGCCGGGTGTCGCGATTGTTGTTCTTCAATGGCTCGGACGGTTTGGCGTTCCGGCAATCGTACCCGATTGGAAGCTATTCGGACTGCTCGGCGGGATTGTTTTCTGGCTGGCGCTACTCGTATGGTGGGCGGTTTTCAGCCGGGCGCCGCGTGCGGAACGGTTTGGTGCGATTGGCGTAATCGCCGCCTCTATCGGCCTGCTCTACGTAATCGCCGACGTTTCCATGCGAACCGGGGCACAGGGTTTGCTGCTCATTTTGCTCGCCACTCCGTTGGTAAGCCTTGCCTTCCTGATCTGGATCATTGCCAGCCGGCGCCTGGGCTCAACCGCGCGTTGGGTAACGATGGCTGGGACGCTGTTCGCGGCGTCTGGCGTCTGGGCGTTGGTTAAGACCGGCGGGTTTTCCAGCGACTTCAACAACGAACTGATGTGGCGATGGGCCAAGTCACCCGAAGAGCGCTTGCTGGCCGTAGAACCGGTCGCGCCTGTGGCATTGCCGGAGCCCGTTAAGCCTGTGACTCCAGTGCCTTCGGTGGAGAAGCCTGCGGAAGTGGCCGCGGTTCCGGAAGTGCCCAAGGTCCGCGCACAGTGGCCGGGCTTTCGCGGCGGCGCGCGCGACAGCATTGTGCTCGGCGTTCAGATCAAGACCGATTGGGCCGCTGCTCCGCCGGTAGAGATGTGGCGGAGGCCCATCGGCCCCGGCTGGTCCTCGTTCGCGGTCGACGGAGACCTGCTCTACACACAGGAGCAGCGCGGCGAGCACGAGGTTGTTGGGTGCTACAGTGTGACGACCGGCAAGACCGTGTGGCAACACACGGACGCCGCACGGTTCTGGGAATCCAACGCCGGCGCCGGTCCGCGCGGGACGCCGGCGCTTGACAAAGGCCGGGTCTACACATTGGGCGGAACCGGCATCGTCAATGCGCTGAACGGGCGCAATGGTACCGTGATTTGGACGCGAGACGCCGTTGCCGATACGGGGGCCAAACTACCTACGTGGGGATTTTCAGGTTCCCCGCTGGTGCTCGAAGACGCCGTCATCGTGGCGGCTTCGGGAAAACTGATCTCCTACGATCTGGAAACGGGAAAGCCCCGGTGGGTGGGTCCGGCCGGTGGCGCAAGCTATAGTTCCCCCCATTTAGCGACGATCGACGGCGTCCGCCAGATCGTGCTCGTAAGCGCGGTTGGCGCGACCGGCATTGATCCGGCGGACGGCGCGCAACTTTGGCGCCACGAGTGGAAGGGCTATCCGATCGTCCAGCCGGCTATAACGGAGGACGGCGATGTCCTGGTTAGCATCAATGAATCCAGCGGGACGAGGCGGCTGAATGTTTCCCATGGACAATCGGGCTGGAATGTGGAGGAGCGCTGGACGTCCAACGGGCTGAAGCCGTACTTCAACGACTTCGTCATTCACAAGGGCCACGCCTATGGATTCGATGGCCGAATTCTCGCGTGTATCGATCTGGCCGATGGCAAGCGCAAATGGAAAGGAGGCCGGTTCGGGCAAGGGCAATTGATCCTGCTACCGGAACAGGACCTGTTGCTGGTTCTCTCCGAAGAAGGTGAGTTGGGGCTGGTCAACGCGAATCCGGATTCCTTTACGGAAGTGGCGCGCCGCCCCGCTATCACGGGCAAAACGTGGAACCATCCGGTGCTGACTGGCGGCGTTTTACTGGTTCGCAACGGCGAGGAAATGGCCGCGTTTCGATTAGCGCTGCATTAGGGCCGCCGCAGTAGGAAATAAAGCGTGGCCGGTGCAGTTCCTTCCTCGACAACTTGAAACCCAACTTGCATCGCCTGTTCCCGCCACCATCTCGCTCCGCGCGTTTGACCATGGGAGAGCAGCGGTCCGAAGGCGAACTTCGTATACCGGTCGTTCTCGATGAGCGCCAGGAGGAAATCGCCGCCGGGCTTCATCACGCGATGCGCCTCGGAAAGCGCCTTTCGTGAACCTTCCCGGTTGACGTGATCAATCGCATAGGCGCTGATAACGCCGTCGAAACTCGCCGCTTCGAAGGGAAGCTTGAGCATATCGGCGGTTTCAATGGTTGTACGCTGATCTACACCGGCCGCCTTCAGATTCTGCATCAACCGGTCCTGCGGACGGCCGTGGTGCCCGAAATGGTGGTCGAACGAGTCGGCGAAAAGATCGGAAGCCACCAGGGTCGCTTCGGGACGGGCCGTGAGCACCATGATCGACGACCGCCCTGTTCCGGCGCCGATGTCCAGGACCCGGCCCTTTCCGGAACGCAGAAAATTCTCCGTCAGCAGCTTGGGCGGACGATTCAATCCCACCGCGCCCATAACGAACATCGAACCCGCGGCCCACACCGCCAGAAGGCCGAGGCTGATCATGGCCCAGCGTCCCCATTTCCGGACGCGCCCAACTGCCAGTCCAGCCAATGCCGGGAGAAGGACCACCAGATGGCCGTAGCTGAGCCACCAGGGGTAAGCGAAATCGATCGAAGCGGTTGTTAACATGCGAATCCATCCTGCCGGAATGCGGCTGAACCGGACATGAACGGTCCGTTCATGTTTCGTTCATCCCGGCTAAGCTATAAAGGTCACATTGCGGATACTGATTGTGGAAGATGAGCCGGTGCTTGGGCGTCAACTGGCTGCCGCTGCGGGCGGGGCCGGATACGCCGTCGACTGCGCGGGCGATGGCGAGCAGGCTGACCAACTGGTCCATAGCGAACAGTATGACGCGGTGATCCTCGATCTTGGGCTGCCGAAGATCGACGGGCTGACCCTGCTGCGGCGCTGGCGGGAAGCGGGATTCGCCTTGCCCGTGCTGATTCTGACGGCGCGGGGAAACTGGCACGAGAAGGTGCTGGGAATCGACGGCGGCGCCGACGACTATATGTCCAAGCCCTTTCGAGTGGAGGAGGTGTTGGCGCGAATCCGCGCGTTGATCCGGAGGGCGACCGGCAATGTGCAAAGCGAGATGCGGCGCGGGGCCTTATCGGTGGATGCACGGACGGCGCGCGTGTCGATTTCCGGCGTTCCTGTCAGGCTGACAAGCCACGAATATCGCGTGCTCTCCTACCTGATGCACCACGGCAGCCGCGTTGTCACGCGGACGGAACTGACCGAACATATCTACGCGCAGGATTTCGATCGCGATTCCAACACGGTCGAGGTCTTCATCGCCCGGCTGCGGCGCAAGCTCGGCGCGGCCTGCATTGAAACGGTGCGCGGCGTTGGATACCGGATGGGTGAGCCGTAGCGAATGCTTCGTTCCCTTCGTTCGCGATTGATTCTCGCCTCCCTTTTATGGACCGGCGGGATGCTGATGTTGATTCACATCTTTACGATGGTGTTCCTGCATGTCATGCCGCGCTTTGGCAGGCACGAGACGGCAACGCCATCATTAATCGGCGCCGCGGTGATGATCTTTGGATTCTGGTGGGCACGCCGAAGTCTCGCGCCGCTGCTCCAATTGCCGGCAAAGGTCGCGTCCGTTCGAATAGGGGACGACAAGCAAATCGAGGGGGTTTATCCGACGGAAGTGCAGCCTTTGATCGACAGCGTGAACGCACTGCTCGAGGATCGGGAGAAGTCCATCAAGCGGGCCTACGCGACGGCCGGCGATCTGGCCCACGGGTTGAAGACGCCGCTCGCATTGCTCACGCGGGAGGCGGAGTTGGCGGGCGCCGCCGGGAATCAGGAATTGGCGGAGAAGATCCTCCAGCAGGTCCAGCGCATGACCAATCAAGTGGACTATCATTTGGCGCGTGCGCGAGTGGCCGCGGCGGGCTCGTCGGAGGCGGCGCGATCCGCGGTGGCGCCCTGCGCGGAAGCCCTCATTCGGACCGTTTCCAAACTGTACGCCGAGCGGGGACTGGAACTGACCGCAGCCGTCCCGGCCGAGGCGAACGCTCGCGTCCGCGTGGAAGATTTGGAGGAGATCCTGGGCAATCTGCTGGACAACGCTTGCAAATGGGCGAAGTCGAAAGTGGCGTTGACCGTCGTCGCGGAAGGATCTCAATTGGCGCTGATGGTAGAGGATGACGGGCCCGGGCTGCCTGATGCGCTGCGAGCCGCCGTGCTGGAGCGCGGAGTCCGGCTCGACGAAGCGGCGCCGGGTTCAGGATTGGGGCTGGCGATCGTTCGAGATCTGGCGGAGCACTACGGCGGATCGATCACGCTGGGGCGCTCCAAGCTCGGCGGATTGCAAGCGCGAATTTCGCTGCCCGCGGCTTGATGGCACAATAAAACTTGGCATGGATTGGAATCCCGCACTGTACGGCCCTGAAGCCGCCGCCATCCTTTCGCTTGACGGCGATGGCCGAAGATCGATGCCGTTAGTGTCCCCGCGAAACGCCGATGCCGAATTGGCGGCCCGGCTGCGGCGCCCGGCGCGCGAACTGTTTCCCGGCGCCCGAAGTCCCGAACTGGCGCTCGCCGGTCTTTGGCTCTACTTCGGATTCTTCGACGAAGCGCACTCCATCGCGCAGGATGTTCACAACGCCGACGGCAGTTACTGGCACGCCATCCTTCATCGCATGGAGCCGGACGCGTCTAACGCCGGCTACTGGTTCCGGCGAGTCGGCCAGCATCCTGTCTTCCCCGAACTTCACGCGGCGGCGGCGGACCTGGGCTACCGGCAGGGATCGCGCTGGGACCCGTTCGCGTTCATCGAAGCATGCGAGCGGCCGACTCCGGATCTCCAGCCAATTTTTGAACATGTTCAATTATCGGAGTGGCAACTCTTGTTCCACCACTGCGCAAAGGTCGACTAATTAATGAGCACCGTGAAAGCAGCCGTCCTGACGGCTTATGAACAACCGCTGGCAATGCGCGAGTTTCCCTCGCTGACCGAAGCGGGCCCGGGAGAAGCTGTTGTCCGGGTCGAAATCGCCGGGATTTGCGGAACCGATGTCCATCTTTGGCTTGGCCAATTGAACGTCCCGCTGCCGGTGATTCTGGGCCATGAGACGGTCGGGCGGATCGAATATCTGGGCGCCGGGCTGACCCACGATTGGCGCGGCAATCCGTTGGCCGCCGGGGATCGCGTGGCGTGGGCCAGCAGTATTGTCTGCGGGGAATGCTACTACTGCCGCGTGAAGCGCCAGCCGACGCGCTGCCTAACTCGCAAGGCTTACGGTATTTCCTACTGCGCCGACACCGCGCCCCACTTACGGGGCGGCTACGCCGAACAGATTCATTTGCGCGCGGGCACGGCCATTTTCCGGCTGCCCGACAGCCTTTCGTCGGACGCCGTGGTGGGCGCCGGTTGTGCGCTGGCAACGGCAATTCACGGCATTGAACGCTGCCCGGTGGAGTGGGGCGACGCGGTGATTGTCCAGGGAACGGGACCGGTGGGGCTGGCCGCAATCGCGGTAGCCAAACAGGCCGGCGCGACGAAGATCCTGGCGATCGGCGGGCCGCCGCACCGATTGGAACTGGCGCGAAAGTTTGGCGCCGATGATGCGATCGATATCAATGTAGTGACCGATGTCGCCGAGCGGCAGCGAATGGCGCTCGCGTTCACCGGCGGTTTCGGCGCCGATGTCGTGATCGAATGCGTCGGCTATCCTAACGCGGTGAACGAAGGAATCGAACTGCCGCGCGATGGCGGCAAGTTCCTGGTGCTGGGGCAGTATGCCAACGCGGGGAACATATCGTTCAATCCGCACACGATCACGCGAAAGCAATTGATCGTCCAGGGGAGTTGGGGTTTTGAACCGCGCCACGTGGACCGGGGGCTCCGAATGCTGGAAATCCCCCACTGGCAGCACCTTTTCGCCAACGAGATTACGGCGCGCTATCCGCTGTCCGAGGCCAATCAGGCGCTGCAGACGGTAAAGAATTGGAGCGCCGGAAAGACCGTTCTCGTTCCATGAAGCGTTTGCTTTGGCTACTGCCGTTGGCGTTGATTGGAGCCGGGGTCTGGTGGGGGATCAGCCTGAAAAACGCGCCGCCGGAGGTGCGGTTTGCCGTGGCGAAGTCGGGGCCGCTGGTGGATACGCTCGTTACGAATGGGAAGGTGGAGCCCGTCGCTTACGCGACGGTGCGCGCCGAGCGGGCCGGCGTGTTGACGAAGTTGCTGGTGGAAAAGGGGCAGCCGGTGGCGGCGGGTGCGGTGGTGGCGGAGATTGACAGCGCGGAATGGAAGAACGCAATCGAGGCGGCCGAGGCGCGGGTCGCACAGATCCAGGCGGAATTGACCGTGCAGCAGAGCGGTGGACGCGCGGCGGATTTGGCCGACATTGACGGGCAGTTGGCGAAGTTGGACTTGGACCGGAAACAATTGGAATCCGAGTTGGCCACCGTGCGCAGGCTGCTGGCAAAGAATGCGGCGACGAAACAGGAGGAGCAAGTCCTGAACGATCGACTGGCACAGATTCAGCAACAGCGGCGAACGCTGCAGGCCCGGCGTGCCGTGCTTTTTACGCCGGCTGACCGCAGCGTGCTGGAAGCGCGGCTTCGCGAGGCACGAACCGCGGTGACGGCGGCGCGGGACAAGCAAGGGCAGGGAATTCTAAGGGCGCCGATGTCGGGGATTGTTTACCAAGTGGACCCGCGGACTGGAGCATTCCTGAATCCCGGCGACCTGGTGGCAAACATCGGCAAAGTGGATGAGCTGCTGGTGAAGGTCTTTATCGACGAGCCCGAATTGGGACGAGTGGCGCCTGGCATGCCGGCCGTTATTACGTGGGACGCGATGCCAGCGAAGCAATGGGAAGGGCGTGTGGCCGCCATGCCGGCCCAGATCGTGACCATGGGCACACGCCAGGTGGGTGAAGTTACGGTGCGGATCGCCAACACGGAGCGCGCGCTGCCGCCGGGAGCGAATATCAACGCCGCCATCCGCTCGCGCGAAGCTTCTCAAGCCGTTACGATTCCCAAGGAATCGCTGCGGCGTGAAGGCGGCGTGCAGGGGGTTTATGTACTCAGCGGCAACATCCTGCAGTGGCGAGCGGTGAAGCTCGGCGTGACGAATATCACGCATGCGCAGGTGCTGGAAGGGGTGGCGGCTGGCGACCACGTGGTGCTGGCGACGGACGTTCCCATCCGCTCCGGTCAGTCGGTGACCCCGGTCAGCGAAGACGCTCCACGGTAATCCCCGTCCCCGATTCCCACGCCGCCAGAACGCCTTGCCGTGAGCCCGCCAAGGCCGCGAATCCCCCATGCGGCGCGAGTTCGCTGACCGAGCCGTCATAGAGCATGATGCGCATGCCGTCCGTCCAGGCGATAATCGGCTTGCCGTTGCCATCCAGCGTGAGCGCCGAGTCCTTGCCCTTCCAATTCGGAGCCTGGAACGAGGCGCCATCGGTCCAAAAGATCTGCTGTTCGCGGCGCCACGACGTGACGACTTCGCCATTGGCCTTCACTGCGAGCCCGCCGCCGTCCATCGGGCAGGCATTCAGAACCCAGGTGCCATCCCCGACCTTCTTAGCGCTAAACGACTTTCCCCCGTCCCGCGACGTAGCCAACCACATATCGCGTGAACCTCCGAGCCAGTTCCGGAACATCACATGAATGGTGCCGTCGGCTGCAATCGCCGCCGACGGATGGCAGCACTCGCAAATGTGGCCGTCCGCCGATTCATAGATCGAGAAGTTCGGCGACCAAGTCGCGCCGGCGTCCCGCGAGATTGTTGCGACGAGTTTGGTTCCTTTGTTGCGCAGGTCCAGCCAAGTGGCGAAGAGCAGGCCCTTGGGGCCGGCTGCGAGGGCGTGAAGGCCCTCTCGCGCCGCACCGGGAACATCCGAGATTCGCTTTGGCGCACTCCACGTTTTGCCCTGATCGGTCGAGCGCCAGGCGTATAGCTCTCCGTCCTGCCCTTTACCCGCTTCGCCGGCAATTGCCGCGATGACAATCGCTCCACCGGTAATGGCAACCCGGGGACCGCGATGCCGTCCCAGTGAAATCACGCCGGCGTTTCCCACCTGTACCGGTGTTCCGAACGTTTTGCCGCCATCCTTCGAGACGGCGGCAAACACGTCATTTCCCGCGCCATAGGCCACCACGGCGGTGGCGCCGTCCATGGCCAGTTGCGGCTGGCGGTAGGGCGCGGCGCCCGGATCCGGAGTCAGCGTAATGGTAGCGAGGAGAAGCAGGGGAAACATCATGCGAGATCAAAGAGTAGAATATCGCTCTTCTCACTCGCGCGCAGCGTTAGCAGCGTTTCCGCTTCCACAGCCGCCCCATCGCCGGTCTCCAGTGGTATGCCGTTCAACTCCGCCTTTCCGGTGGCAACCTGTATCCAGGCGTGCCGGCCGTTCGCCAGCGGAAGTTGAACCTCCTGGCCTTCGGTCAACCCGGTGATGTAAATGCGCGCATCCTGCTGAATCACCGGACTTCCATTGTGACCGTCGGGCGAGGCGATCAGCCGCAGTTTGCCCTGCACCTCTTCCGGGGCAATCGCCAGATCCTCAAATCGAGGCGCGATTCCCAGCTTGTCTGGCTCGATCCAGATCTGCAGCAGGTGGACCGGTTCCGTCTTGGATGCATTGAACTCACTGTGGACAATTCCCGTTCCAGCGCTCATACGCTGCACATGGCCCGCTTTCAGGACCGCCTTGGAGCCGGTGGAATCCTCGTGCGCCAGTTCCCCGGAGAGCACCCAAGTGATAATCTCCATGTCCTGGTGCGGATGGCGGCCGAACCCTGCCGCGGGGCTGATGCGGTCGTCATTTATGACGCGCAGGCTGCGGAAGCCCATAAATTTAGGATCGTAGTAGCGGCTGAACGAAAAGGTGTATTTCGTATCGAGCCAGCCAAGGTTACTTTTGCCACGGTCGGCGGAACGGCGAATGGAAATCATATAATCCTCCTGACGATAGTCGTTACAACAACTATATAGATGCCGAATTACCGATTTGGATTCGGATCTCTTCGAGCAGCCCGATTAGCTGTTCCAGCCGGGCGGCTCCGAGGGGCATAAGCGGGCCGCGGACGGCATCCCGCATCGGTTTATCCAGCGTCCGGAGGGCGGCCGCGCCCTCGGTAGTCAGGTAAGCGCGGACGACCCGGCGGTCCTCCACCCCCCGGCCACGCCGGGTGTAGCCCCGCTTCTCCAAACGGTCCAGGAGTCGCGTCATATCGGGGTCCCGGGTGATCATTCGAGAGGCTATTTCGCCGCAAGGAAGGCCGGCGGCGCCCGCGCCGCCCAGAATACGAAGCACGTTGTACTGCGGATGAGTGAGCCCGAAGGAACGCAGCGTCTCCTCGACGCCGCGCAGCAGCCAATCGGCCGTTCGCTGCAAGTTAAGGAAAGCCTCCTCCGCCGGGTGGGGAAAGGGGCGCGATTGGCGGATCTCGGACTGCAGGCGGCCGGGCATTGCCTGCAATATACCTGTTGTAACGGATGATTGGCAAGGCTATTACGTCCGGGCCGCTGGGCGAAACATTGCCTTTTCAGGCGATTGGGGTTTACGATTGAATTTTGCTACGGTCCGGCTGGAGGTGTATTTAGTGTCAATGTGGAATCGGCGTAAAAACGACGAGGAGCCTGTACGGCCACTGGGAAACACGCCCAGCAGTCCGGAGCCGGCAAGAGAGGGAATCCCTGTGTCAACTTTGCCTGCTAGAAGTTTTGAGCCGGAAGTGCCGCGCGGCACGGCGACGATCGGTAAATCGGTCCTTATCAAGGGGCAGATCCTCAGCAAAGAAGATCTTGTCATTGACGGAAACGTCGAAGGCAGCGTCGAGGCGCAAGAAAATCGCATTACCATCGGGCCGAACGGGCGGGTGGTTGCGAACGTAAAAGCGCGCGATGTAGTGGTACTTGGCCAATTGAAAGGCAATATCGAGGCCTCCGGGCGAGTGGAGATTCGCAAAGGCGCCAATCTTATCGGCGATATCCGGTACGCCAAGATCAGCATCGAAGAGGGCGCCGACCTGCGAGGCAGCCTGGAGATGATTCGCGTGGATGTGAAACCGGAACCGCCCAAATCGACCGACGTTCCAGCCAAGCCCGCCGCCGAGAAACCGGCGCAGCAGACGCTGAGTGCTCCGGCCGGCGGAACCGGATCAAAATAATCGGCAATGACCGTGATGGAGAAGGGGTGGAATCGTCTGTTCGGCTCGAAGAAAAAGCCTCTTTCCGATGCCGCCGCGATGGAACCCGTGTCCATTTCGGAAAAGCCGGAGTTGCGCGAACTCTGCCGGCAGAGCAGCGCGCTGGAACAGTTCTTCCAGGCATTCCACGGACAGGCCGGCCTGATGGTCCTGGACCTGGGTGTTTCCAACCAGGAGAATACGGACTTTTTTAACGAGCTGGGCCACCGGTTGCGCTACGACAACTTTGTCCGCTCGCTGGACGAGTCATTTGGGGGCGGTGACTATTACGCCAACCAGGACGACGAAGACCGCATCGAAGAATTTCAGGCGAAGGTCTTGAACTTCGACGACGATTCCCTGGACGGCATTTTGGTCTGGGACTCGCTGCAGTACCTGTCACCGGCGCTTTTGGAAGGCGCCGTTAGCCAAATGCACTCCATTCTCCACAAGGGCGGCCAAATGCTAACCGTGTTCCATACGGATGAGAAGCGGGTGGAGATTCCGTCGTACTCCTACCGGATTCAGTCGCATAATCGCGTCAAGCTGGTTTCGCGCGCGCAACGAAGACCGGCGCAGTACTTTTCCACGCGGTCACTAGAGAAACTTTTCCGCAACTTCGATCAGGTAAAGTTCTTCCTTACGCAGGATTCTCTACGGGAAGTGATTGTTCGGAAGTAACGGCGCGAATCCGCATTGGTTGACGCCTCCAGTATGTAAGCGAGCGCCAGCACCATTCCAACGGGCCAAAGCGATATTCGCGGAGCCATAGCGGACTGACGATCAGTTGCAAGATCCAGATGGCGCCGACGACGTAATAGAGTTCATGGCGCCGCAGCTTTCCGAACAAACCGAAGCCATGACCGTAGAAGAGCGTTGTGCAGATGAGGGTGTGCATGATGTAGTTCGAGAACGCCATCCGGCCGACGGCGCTCAACGATCGCGTTAACCACGCCACCCAACCGGCCTGGACAATTCCCACAATGGCGGCGAGGTAGCCCATGCTCATCAGTAGCCGGACGAGTTGATAGACCGTATAAGCCTCCATCGCCGCGACCGGGGAAAATCCTGACGCCGCTTCATGATTGGCGGCCCATGCGCCGACGGCCGTCCCGGCAGCGATTCCCCCAATCGCCACTAATGCGTACGTTCGGCGCGGCCACGCCCCGGACAACACATTCCACTTGGCCAACGCCATGCCGATCAGCATGAAGGCGAGGAAATCCCAACTGCCGGTGTTGAAGTAAGGCTGCGAATCCCACGGCAAGCGGACGCCGGAGCGGTGCCCGAACGCTTCGGAATAACTGCCGCGATAGGCTTTCAATTCGACGTCGAGTTTTTCCTGGGAAGGCTGCCAGTCGTGGAGCATCCCCTTATAAGGGGCGCGCGCTCCTTCGACCTCTTTAGACACGTCGGCGTGCGGCGGGATTCCACGATACGCATCACGCGCCACGCGCGTATCGTTGGCGGCAATACCGGTAGTGACACAGGTTGCGACGACCATGACAACGGCGATCGCCGTTAGCCAACGCGGACCCATCCGGCGCAGCGGATAGAGCAGAAGCCCGCAAAGCGCATACGGGTAAAGGATGTCGCCGTACCAGAGGAAGTAAGCGTGAATCATGCCGAACAGCATCAGCCAGAACGTCCGGCGGTAATAAACGTCGGCCGCCGTCGATCCCTTCGCTTCGGCTCGCGAGGTTAAGTAAATTACTCCCGCGCCAAAGCAAATGGAAAATAGCGCCCGCATCTTTCCGCTCCAGAAAACGGCCTGGACCCACCAGAACCAGTAATCCGCGCCGCTTGCTCCGCCCCAAACGGTGGGATTGCTTTCGGCCGACGCCGGCATGCCGAAGCTGCAGATGTTCATCAACAGGATCCCGAGCAAGGCGAACCCGCGAACGGTGTCGAGCGCCTCAACCCGCTCGACAGCCTCTACGGGCGCGGGATTCGCGAAATTCGCCTCGGACATGGTCTATTCCCTCCCGTCTTTCTATAATGGTAGATTCTGTCCCTGTTTTCTTGTAAGGAGTCCATCATTGTCGCTGGAACACGAGCTGCTCGCACAGCGCTTCCGCCGTACGCGTGAATTGGAGGCGCTGGGCCACTTGCCTTACGGCGCACGTTTTGATTATTCTCACGCGGTTCCCGAGATCGTAGCCGGATTCGCGGCAAAAACGGGCGAGGAACTGGAGGCCGAAAAGATTGCCGTTCGCGTCTGCGGCCGCATTCAGTCGATCCGTGGCAAGGGCAAGGCCGGCTTCATGCACTTGGAGCAAGGCGGCGAACGGCTGCAGATCTATATCAAAGTCGATCTGCTGGGTGAGCGGTACTTTCAGCTCTATCAAATGCTCGATATCGGCGACACGATCGGTGTGGATGGCACGTTGTTTCGTACCCGCACGGGCGAGCTATCGGTGCAGGCGGCAAAGCTGACGTTTCTGTCGAAAACGCTGCTTTCGATGCCAGAGAAGTTCCATGGATTGGAAGATGTCGAAACGCGTGTTCGCCAGCGTTACCTCGACCTGATCTCGAACACTGACGTGCGCAAGACCTTTGTGGCGCGCGCCAAGGTGGTCGCGTCCCTGCGCCGCCAATTGGATTCCCGCGGCTTCATCGAAGTGGAAACGCCGATGATGCAGCCGGTTTATGGCGGGGCGGCCGCGCGGCCGTTCGTCACGCATCACAACACACTGGATCTGGACCTTTATCTGCGTATCGCGCCGGAGCTGTATTTGAAGCGGCTGATCGTGGGTGGCATGGATCGGGTCTACGAAATCAATCGTAACTTCCGCAACGAAGGCGTCTCCATCCATCACAACCCCGAGTTCACGATGCTGGAGTTTTACCAGGCATTCACCGACTATGAAGGGCTGATGGACCTGACCGTGGATCTGCTGCGCCAGACGGCGATCGACGTGACCGGCGGCACCGTTGTTGAGTACCAGGGCACTTCGCTCGATTTCGGCAATATTCGCCGCTACACAATGCGCGAGGCCATCATCGAATTCTGGAAGGACGGCGAGAAGCCGACCATGGAGCAGTTGAGCGATCCGGAGTGGCTGAAGCAGGCAGGCGGGAAGCACTCGGCGGGAGAGTCATTGGTAGAGCTATTCGAACGGGTTTCTGAACGGGAATTGGTGCAGCCGACGATCGTTTATGAATACCCGGTGGAAGTGTCGCCGCTTTCAAAACGGAACGCGAAGGACCCGAACTTCGTTGATCGTTTTGAGATCTTTTGCGCGGGAATGGAAATCGGCAACGCGTACACCGAGTTGAACGATCCCAATGAACAGCGCAAGCGGTTTGAGGAGCAGTTGGCGATGAAGGCCCGCGGCGACGAGGAAGCGCACCAGATGGACGAGGATTACGTCCGCGCGCTTTGCTACGGCATGCCGCCTACCGGCGGGGAGGGTATCGGCATCGACCGCTTGACCATGCTGCTGACGGACTCCCGGTCGATCCGCGATGTAATTCTATTCCCGTTGCTGCGGCCGGAAGGCGAGATCGGAATCGCCGAATTGCTGCGCAAAGCGGAGGCGGATGCCGCGGCTGGCGTTTGAGAGTTTCGTAGCGCGCCGATACTTAACCGCCAAGCGGCGGCAGGCCGTCATCTCGATAATCACCGTGATTTCGATCATCGGCGTTGCGGCGGGCGTCATGGCATTGATCATCGCCCTGGCCATCACCAACGGGTTCCGGATTACATTGCAGAATAGCCTGCTGGGCGCGACGGCGCATGTGAACGTGGTGGAGAAAGAAATCGGCATCGGCTTCGAAGACTGGATGCCGATTGCGAAGAAATTGTCGGAGTTGCCGCATGTCAAATCGGCCACCGGAGTTCTTTATACGCAAGTGCTATATTCCGGCCCTCAAACGAGTCAGGGCGGATATCTGAAGGGGATCCCGGAAACGAACTCCGCCGAACGCGAAGAGCTTCGCAGATACATCAAGCAGGGAAGCCTGGACCGGCTGAAGGTGCAGGACGGATACCCGCCGATCATTCTGGGAACAAAATTGGCGCAGAAGTCGGGGATGCTCCTGAATTCCATCGTGACGGTCGTGATTCCTAACGGAGAATTAACGCCCGGCGGGCCCAGGCCCAGCTATCCGCGTTTTCGCGTGGTCGGGCTGTTTGAATCGGGCTTCTTTGATGTCGACAATACCTTTGCGTACGCGACTCTGCCGGATGTCCAGCGCGTGCTGGGGCTGGATAATGCCATCAATGCGATTGAGCTTAAGCTTGACGACATTAACACGGCGGTCGCGGTGGCCGAGGCCGCGAAGAAGATCATCAGCGACAAGCTCACGGCCTCGCATTGGGAAGAGGCGAATCGAAACGTGCTGAACGCGTTGAAAATGGACCGCGTTGTTACGATCATCACCATCAGCCTGATTCAGCTCGTGGCGGCGCTGAACATTCTCATCAGCCTGATCATGATGGTGATGGAGAAGTCCAAGGACATCGCCATCATGGTTTCCATGGGGGCTCGCTGGGAGCAGATCCGGCGCATCTTTATTTTCCAGGGTCTCTATATCGGGGCGATTGGAACGGCGATCGGATTGGTGCTGGGCTACGGGATCAGTTATGCCGCCGAGAGCGGCCGCTGGTTCACGCTAGACGCCGAGATCTACGCGCTGTCCTATGTGCCATTCCAGCCTCGGCCAATGGACGCCATATGGGTTAGCGCGGCGGCGTTGCTCGTTAGTTTCCTGGCCACTCTCTATCCGGCCCGGCGCGCCACTGCCGTGCTGCCCGCCGAGGCGCTCCGGTATGAATAACCAGCTATGTGCGGCATAGCGGGCTTTACCCATCGCGGGCGGCCGGCGCCCGGCGGACGGATTGAAGCGGTAACGCAATCTCTGCATCATCGCGGGCCCGACCAATGGGGCGTGCATGAAGCCGGCGACTGTTCCATCGGCGCCGTGCGCCTGCGGATCATTGACCTGGCAGGCGGCGAGCAGCCGATTTATAGTGCCGACCGCGACACGGTCATCGTCTTCAACGGCGAGATCTACAACCACGACGAACTGCGCGACGAGCTTCGTTCGCTGGGCCGTCCGTTCCATTCCCGCAGCGACACCGAAGTGGTGCTGCAAGGCTTTCTGCAATGGGATATCGGCGTTTTCGAAAAGATGCGCGGGATGTTTGGCGTTGGGTTGTGGACTGAATCGAAAAAGCGGCTGGTTCTGGCGCGCGATCGCATGGGGATCAAGCCGCTCTATTTGTATCGCGGCGGCCAGGATCTTTACTTCGGCTCGGAATTGAAAGCCATTCTCGGCCATCCCGACGTTCCCCGCCGGTTCTCCAAACAAGGGTTGAACGCCTACCTCTCGCTCAACTACATCCCAGCGCCGTACACGATGATCGACGGGATCACGAAGCTCGCGCCGGGCCACTGGCTGGAATGGGTGGACGGCCGCGAGCGAACGGGCGCCTACTGGCAGTTGCGCTTTGCGCCGCGGGGCGATATCCGGATTGAGGCGGCCAAGGAAGAGCTCGACAGCCTGCTCCGCTCTGCTGTCAAAGAGCATCTGATTTCCGATGTTCCGCTCGGCATTTGGGCGTCCGGCGGAGTCGACTCTACTGCCGTTCTTCATTACGCGTCCCAGGTTGCCACGCAGAAACTCAAGACGTTTTCAGTTAGTTTTCAAGGCCGCAGTTTCGACGAGAGTCCGTGGTTTCGCGAGGTCGCGGCCAAGTACGATACCGACCACCATGAATTCGATCTGAACCCTGAGCGCGATCTCGCCGCGACGGTTGAACGGCTTCCTTACTTCTCCGACGAGCCCAGCGCCGACGCCGGCGCGTTGCCGGTTTGGTACCTGAGCAAGATGTCGCGCGAACAGGTCACGGTCGCGTTAAGCGGCGAGGGCGCCGACGAGCTTTTCGGCGGTTACTACACCTACCTCGCCGACCGGTATGCCGGTTGGATGCGCCATGTTCCGCGGCCCTTCCGCTCGGCCGGGCTAGCGGCAGCGAACCTGCTGCCCGTCTCCGACGACAAGATCAGCTTCGAATACAAGGCCAAACGATTCCTCACCGGATCCCTGCTGGATCCCATGGATGCGCATCTCTATTGGAATGGGACGTTCACGCCACGGGAACGGGCTCAACTGCTGGAACCCGCATGGCATACTGGCCTGCACGCCCCGCCCAATTATCAGTCGTTCTTGGAGTTGGACCAGCACTGGTATTTGCCCGATGACATTCTCTACAAATGCGACCGGATGAGCATGGCGCATTCGCTGGAAGTGCGGCCACCCATGCTCGATCACCGGATCGTCGAATTCGCGGCGCGGCTGCCGGAGAGTTTCAAAGTCAACGGCGGCAATTTGAAGTTTTTGCTGAAGGATTTGCTGAAAGGCAAGGTGCCCGATTCGGTCCTGACCCGGAAAAAGGAAGGCTTCGATATTCCGGCGCACGACTGGTTTCGCACCGCGCTGAAACCGCTGCTGCACGATACCCTGACGCCGCAAGCCGTGCGTGAGATGGGTGTCTTCCGCCCCGATGCGGTGGAGAGAGTTTTGCGTGCGCACGATCGCCGCCAAGCCAATTACGGCTACCATCTCTGGGGCCTGCTGATGCTGTTTCTATGGAAGAAGCAATGGAACGCCGTTATCAATTAATCGTCCTGCTGTTTGCGATCGCCATCTACTTCGGCTGCATCGTCAGTTCGCCCGGGCTGATGGATGACGTCGATGCGGTGCAGGCGCAGATAGCCCGGAACATGCTGGACTCCGGCGACTGGGTGACGGCGCGGCTGAACGGCGTCGCCTACCTGGAGAAGTCGCCGCTCATCTACTGGTCGATGGCGGTGAGTTATGCGATTTTCGGCGTCCATGACTGGGCGGCGCGGATTCCGCTGGCGTTAGGCGTCGTCTTGCTTTGCTGGCTCACGGCGCGCTTCGCCCGGTGGGCGTTCAATGAAACCGCAGGGCTCTATGCGGGCCTGATTCTAGCGAGTTGCATCGGCCTTTGGCTGTTCACGCGCATCCAGATTCCCGACGCGATTCTCACCGCTACGATTACTCTGGCCATGTGGAGTTTTCTGCAGGCCATGGAATCCGGCCGCGCGAAGCACGCCTACGTCATGTCCGCCGCCATGGCTACGGGTCTGCTGTTGAAGGGCCTCATCGCCATGTTGTTTCCGTTGGCGGCGATCGTGTTGTGGCTTACGCTGGCCGGCCGCTGGAACGATTGGCGCAGGTTGCGGCCGTTTGAAGGACTGGCGATTTTGCTGGTGATCGCCGCACCGTGGCACATTCTGGCGACCCTACGAAACCCTCCGTACCTCGACTTCACGATGAAGAGCGAACCCGGCCAATACCATGGCTTTTTCTGGTTCTACTTTTTCAACGAACACGTTTTCCGGTTCCTCAACATGCGCTGGCCGCGCGACTACAATACGGTTCCGCGCCATCTCTTCTGGCTGTTCCACTTGCTGTGGCTGTTTCCCTGGAGCTTCTACTTTCCGGCCATCGCGAAACTACGCTTCAATCCGGTCGACCGCGCCAGCGCGACTCGGCTGCTCGCGCTCTGCTGGACCGGATTCCTGCTGCTCTTCTTCACACTTTCGACAACGCAGGAGTACTATTCGATGCCGTGCTATCCGGCACTCGCGCTTCTGCTGGCCAGCGCCATCGAACAAGGGCAAAGCGTTTGGCTGCGGCGCGGTCAACTCGCGATTGGCGCTGTTGCGGCGTTTGCCGCGCTGGCCATTGCCTTCATACTGGTTCGGGTAAACGGCTTGCCCACGCCCGGGGACATCTCCCGCGCGTTGACTCAGAACCCCGACGCCTACACGCTGTCCCTGGGCCACATGGGCGATCTGACACTCGATTCCTTCGCTTATCTTCGCTTACCCCTAGTCATGGCCGGCATCGCGTTTATCGTTGGCGCCTACTCGGCGTTCCGGCTCACCCGTATTCCTCTCGCGTTGGGCCTCGCCGTGATGATGACGCTCTTTCTTCACGCCGCACGTACCGCGCTGATCACCTTCGATCCGTATTTGGGCTCGCGTCCGCTGGCTGAAGCCCTGCGAGCGGCGCCGGCTGGAACGCTGATCGTCGACAACCAATACTACACGTTCTCCAGCGTGTTCTTTTACGCCAATCCCAGCCGGGCGCTGCTGCTGAACGGGCGAGTCAACAACTTGCAATATGGCAGTTACGCCCCCGGCGCCCCCGAGGTCTTCATCGACGATGCACAGTTCAAGGAGCGATGGGCTTCGCCGGACCGCTACTATCTGGTTGTGGAAAAGCCCAGCGTTGCGCGGCTGGAATCGATTGTTGGCAAGAGTGCGCTTCGCGTTGTAAAAGAGAGCGGCGGCAAGTATCTTTTCGGCAACAAGGAGTGATCGCATCCCATGTATAAACCGTTCCTGATTGTTGGATTCATTGCGATGGTCTTCGGCTGGTGGGGCGCGAACACTGTAGCGGGCCGCCAACGGTTTGACGAGATGGCGGGCATTATCCCGATCGCTTCTCTGGTCCTCGGTACGATAATTTTTGCGATCGGGCTGTTCCTGTTTGTACGGCGTTAAAGGGCGTTGCTGACGCCGCCTTCCGCGAACGTTGCCATGTTTTCGTATAAGGCAACAGCGCCGTCGAGCACAGGCATGGCCATTGCCGCGCCCGAGCCCTCGCCCAGCCGCATATCGAGATCCAGTATGGGGCGGACTCCCAGCGTCTCCAATAGCCGCCGGTGGGCCGTCTCCGCCGATACGTGCGAGAACAGCAGGTAGGGCAATACGGCGGGGTTGATTGCGTGTGCCGCTAATGCTGCCGCGGACGCGATGAAGCCGTCGACGACCACCGGCAGCCGATTTGCCGCCGCGCCGAGCAGGAAGCCCGCCATCGTCGCGATTTCGAAGCCCCCCAATGCGGCCAGAATTGCTGTTGGCTCGGTGACGCCTCGATGGCGTTCCAGAGCCAGGCGAACCACCTCGGCCTTCCGCCGCACGCCTTCGCTGTTCACGCCGGTTCCCGGACCAACGGCCGCCTCTGGCGCCGTGCCGGAGTAAGCGCAAAACAGCGCACTCGCGGCCGTGGTATTGCCAATCCCCATTTCGCCAACGGCCGCAATATCGCAGGCCCCGCTAAGCCGCTGCGCGAGCATCAGGCCGTTGTTCAATGCCTCCTCTGCCTGCGCAATAGACATCGCCGGCCCTTGCACGAAATTGGCGGTGCCTGGTCCCAACCGCAGATCGACGGCGCCCGGCACCGGCTCTCCGTCGACACCGGCATCAACAACTAGCGTTTCAATTCCAAACTGCCGGCAAAGCACGTTGATCGCCGCACCGCCGGCCAGGAAATTCAAAAGCATTTGGCGGGTCACGGCCTTCGGGTAGGCACTCACGCCCTCATCGGTCACGCCGTGGTCGGCGCAGAATACAACGAGCGCTTTTCGTGAAACCGAGGGCCGAGCGTTGCCGGTCGCGAGCGCCAACTGGGCGACCAGCGACTCCAAACGGCCCAGACTGCCCGGTGGCTTCGTCAGCGAGTCCCAACGAGCGGTAACCTGGCGGGCCAAAGCTTCATCGGCGACTGCGGGGATATCAATGGGAAATGGCAATGGAAATTATCTCCAGATAGTTTTGTTGAAATGAGGCGATGTCGCCCACGCCCGCCAAATGGGCCAACACGGAATTGACTCCCGCATGGGCAACGATCGCGGTGGAACCGTTCTTTGAAATGGCATCCCAAGCGCGGGTAACCCGGGCTGCGAATAAGTCCCAAGGCTCACCGCCGGGCGGGGTGACGCTAAGCCAATCGGCGCTGGCGCGCTCGGCCAGGCCGGGCCATCCGGTCTGTACTTCAGCCCAAGTTCTAAGTTCCCACTCGCCGATCCCACGCTCGGCCAGCTCCGGCAGTATCGCAATGGGGCAATTAGGAAACAGCAGCTCCGCCGTTCGCAGCGCGCGCTGGAGCGGACTGGTGTAGACGCGATCCACGTTGATCGGCGACGGGCCAATGTCCTCATTCATCAGCGGAACGTCGCTGCTTCCCAGAAGCACTCCGGTAGTCACCGGCTTCCCATGGCGAATCAAGTGCACTACACCCATGCCAGCACCGCCAGCGATACGGCTTCAGAAATCTGGCACGCAGCCCCCAGGCAATCGCCTGTCACTCCGCCTAACCGCGCGACGAACCACCAGCGCAGTAGCGCGATTGCCAGCAAATTCGCGCCGATCAACCAGGTTGCCGCGGGCCACCCGGCAAGCCCAGCGAGCAGCAGTGCCTGCAGCAAGCCGACGGGGACAGCCCAGCGCGGCAGGCTCTCACCGAACGCCCGTCCCAGCCCTTCGCCGGCGCCCGGCGCGCTCCCCGCCAGCATCACCATCGCCACGCGAGAAATGCCTAAGGCCGCCGGCAGGCGAAACAGTGGGTCGCCCTGCAACTGCGCCAGTGCTTGCCAGCGAAAGACGAACGAGGCAATCAGCGCCAGGGCTCCGTGCGCCCCGATCCGGCTGTCTTTCAGAATCGCCAGCATCTTTTCCCGCGAACGATAGCCGCGAATCGCGTCGCAGACATCGGCTAGTCCATCCTCGTGCAAGCCTCCCGTGACTACTGCCAAAAGGACCACGACCATTAACGGACCCAGCTTCATGGGCCACAGCCCCGCCGCCATCAGCCCAAGGAATGCGCCCACGAATGCGAACGCCCACGCCGCGCGCCCGGGTGGCGTATCCGGCGCGGAGACCGGGAAGATCGTCAAAAACTGAAACGCCTGCCGCATGGTTATTTCAATCGAAGGGGGGCGCCGAAGATCATCCAATGGGCTTCGACGGCTTTCTCCATCGCCTGCTGGTTCAATATTCCCGCGCGATCCCGAAACTCGCGCGCCAGGGCATTTTCGGGCACAATGCCGCAGCCAACTTCGTTGGTCACTACCACGCACGGCAGATCGGATTCGGCCATGACATCGAGTTGCGCTGCCATGTTTAGATCGCTTTCGGCCAGCATCACGTTGCTCAACCATAGAGTCAGGCAATCGACTACCAGCACATCCAACTCACTTTCCACGCGCCGAATTGCCGCTGCGAGATCGATTGGCTCTTCCAGTGTGATGAACTCGCCAGCCCGTTCCTCCTGGTGCTTCCGAATGCGATCCCGCATCTCATCGTCGAACGCCTGCGCCGTCGCGAGGAACCCGCGGCGCGGCCCGTATCGTCTGGCCAGCGTCAGCGCATGGCGGCTCTTCCCGCTGCGGCTGCCGCCGCCGACCAGTAGGATGGGCACGTTAGCGTCCTCCCTTCACCGAAAGCACGGCGGCTACGGTTCCGCTGTGGGCGCGTGCGACGCCCACGGCTCCTGCAGCCATTGCCCGAGCGGTCACCGAGTCCCACTCCGGATGCGGCCGGTATCGCTGATGAATCGCGCCGCTGCGCAGTGCGACACGGCCCAACCCGGCGGCATCGCCTTCCGCCACGGCCGACTGCAATTCGGCCAACAGCTCCGCAAACTCGTCCAACTCGGCCGCCGAATAGTCCGGCACTGCGCACTGCAGCGTATCGATCGGCGGTCCGCCGAGATCGATTACTTCTACATGCATCTCCGGCCACTCGCCTTCAAAACGCCGCAGCACCGTACCCGCGCGCGGCAGGAAGGCCATCGGCTCCAAATCGAACATAGTCGCATCGCTCGCCTGCTCCGCTCGATTCACAATCGCCGCCACTTCTTCGGCGCTCATATCCGCAACGGCCCGAACCGCCGCCACGCAATCGGCGGTCGATGAACCACAGCCGCGCCCAACCGGAATATCCGATTCCACGACGATTTCCAGAGACCCCGCTCCCGCCCAGGCCAACTGTGCCGCGAGCAACGCCTTTGTCTTCCAGGCAGGGGTCACGCGCCATTCCGCTGCGTTGCTAACGGAAACCGTACTTCGAAGCGATGGCAGAGGCAGCGTTACCAGAAACGGCTCCACGCGGCCATCCAGGCGGATCGCTCCCTGCAAGATCTCGCCGGCATGGCCAATCGCCTCACCGCGACCAAAGTAGCCAGACAAAAAAAGGCCCTCCTAACAGTGCCGTGGTCACACCCACGGGAACTTCCAATGGCGCGAACGCGCTCCGCGAGATCGTATCGCAAATTACAAGAAACGCTCCTCCGCCAAAGATCGATGCCGGCATCAGGACGCGATGGTCCGCCCCTACAATCCGCCGCAGCAAGTGGGGTACGAGAAGCCCCACGAAGGCGATGGGCCCGGTGACCGCGGTTGTAGTTCCAACCAGCAGCGTGCCGGCCGCGAAGCCCTGCCAGGTCACTTTCCGAAAGTCCACCCCACGCCCAGCCGCCCATGTCTCCCCGTACGAAATCACGTTCAACACGCGTGACAGCCGCAGCAGCCATATGAATACGGGAAGCACGATCAGCCCCAGCAGACCCAGCACCGAATACTCAATTGCATCCACGCCGCCGATCAGCCAGTGCGTAATCTGGAAGCTCTTCGTGATTCCGGCCAGGCTGTGAAGCAGCAAAACCAAAGACGTGCAAATGCCATTTACCGCGATTCCCGTCAACAGCAGCGTGAACGACGAAAACCTTCGTAGATGCCCCAGCGCCACCACCAATCCCATCACCGCCGCGGCTCCGAATAGTGCCGCCGCCCAAACAACAGGAAAGGCGGACTCCGCGCCGGAATAGAAGGCGATGGCCGTCACCGCTCCCAGTGAAGCGGCCGCGGAAACTCCGAGGCTGGAAGGCGTGGCAAGGGCGTCGCGTAACAGTGCTTGAAACAACGTTCCGGCCCCCGACAGCGCCGCCCCGGTCAACAGGGCCAGCAGCGTCCGCGGCATCCGCAGATTGACGAAAATGTTCCAGTCCGGCGACTCGTGGCGCCACAGCTTCCCGTAGTCCATGCCCGATCCGCCGAGGAATGGGCATACAGCCGCCGCGATTGCCGCCGCGAGCACGGAAACAGCTAATACCAATCGTGCCCGGCGGTGCAGATCAACGGCCATAGGTGAGGAACACTCGTCCTTCCGCGCTCTGGTGCCAGTGGAATGGCACATGGAAAACGCGCTCTAACTCGGGCGGTCGCATCGCCTCGCTGGGCGGGCCATCGGCCGCGAGCCGTCCCTGATCCAGAAGCCAGACACGGTCGGCATTCTGCGCCGCCAGCGCCAGATGGTGCGTCACCACCAGAATTAAATGGCCGCAGTCGCGAAGCGACCGGAACAGTTCCCAAAGCTGTGCCTCATTCTCGGGGTCCAGATGCGCGCTTGGCTCATCCAGCAGCAGAATCGGCGCCTGCTGGCACAGGGCCGCGGCCACCAGCACCCGCTGCTTTTCTCCTCCGCTCAATTTCGAAAACAGCCGTCCCCGGAACGCATCCAGCCGCGCGCGCTTGATCGCCAACTCCATCGCCGCATGATCGTCTTCGTTCTCGTAAAGTCCGCGGCCGTACGGAATGCGGCCCGTCAGAATCACCTCTTCCACGGTGAACGGTACGTCTCCCGGCAGGCTTTGCGGAACGTGCGCCGCCAGGCGGCAGAGCTCTTCGCGGCGCATGGAATGAATGTCGGCGCCATTGATTTTGCAAGTTCCCGATTGCGGCCGCTTCTGCCCGGCGAGGAGGTCCAGCAGCGTCGATTTCCCCGCGCCATTCGGTCCGGCGATCGCGATCACCGCGGGCTCGTTAACCGACGCCGAAATGCCCGCGAGAACAGTGCCCCGGCCAGGATAGGCAAAGGTCAGCTCGTCGATAGACAAAAGGCTCATCGGCCCTCTTCCCGCATCATGGCGGCAAACGCTTCGGCCGCTTCCACCACGCGCGGGCCGGGAACCACAAAGATATCCGCCGCGACGGCGAAGACCTTCTTCTTCGCCACGGCTTTCACCGCTTGCTGCGTCTCCCACAGCTTTACGACGGATTGCTTGTGGGCGTCGGTAACGCCGGTGGTCTCGGCCATATCCCCCATGTCGACGATGACATCCGGCGCCAGGCGCAGCACCGCTTCCAGCGAAATCCTCGGATACGCAACGGGCGAATCGAACAGCACGTTCCGGCCGCCGGCAATTCGGATCACTTCATTCAGGAACGATCCTTTCCCGACGGCGATCATCCCGTCCAGCCTGCCCGGCGTGCGTCCAACGACAAACAGCAGCGTGCGAGGGGGCTTGCCAGCGGAACGCTTTTCAATCGCCGCGAGTTTCGTCCGCAGGGTCTTTTCGAGCGCCGCTCCCTTTTCTGCCATCCCAACCGCTGCGCCTATCTCGGTGGCCGAACGCAGCGTCTCTTCCAAATTTGTGTTTCGCAGCGCCATCGTCTTGATGCCCAGGCCGGTTAACTGCTTCAGGGTCGCCTGTTGCTCGGCATGAACTAGAACGAGGTCGGGCTGCAATCGGGCAATCGCTTCGACGTTCGGCTGTAGATAACTGCCGATGCGTGGCAGTTTGTTCACGGCTTCCGGATAGTGGCAGTAGGTGGAGACGGCGATCACGCGATCGCCCGCGCCGATCGCGTAGAGGGTTTCGGTAAAGCTCGGTGCCGTGGAGACGATCCTGTGCGGCGCGGCGTAAGCCGCCAGCGAGGCTAGTAGAAGTAGTATTAACCGCATAAGCACTCCTTGCAAACACGAATCAGTACTTCGTTCTCCCAGCGCCGCCGAACGGCTACGCGAATGGCGGAAATATCGAAGCCGGGCCAGCCGTTGCAGTCGCGGATCAAGACCTTTCGCTTGGCCGCGAACTCGGCCAACTCCTGCGCTCGGTCCGTTTCGATAAACAGATAGTTCGCCACTGGCGGCGCGACTTGCAGTTCCGGTAGCTGGGTTAACTCCCGCGCCATCCATGCCGCCTCCGAGCGAACGAAGGCACGAGTCCGGTCTGCGTGTTCGCGGTCTTCGAGAGAAGCCAGCGCGGCCGCCTCCGCCAGCACATTCACCGACCATGGCGGCCTGTACCTCTCCAGCGCCGATACCTCGCCTGCCAGCGCACCGACACGAAGCCCAGGCAGCGCCCAGAATTTCGTCAGCGACCGCAGGACAAACAGGTTCCCGCCCACGAACGGAGTTAAGCTCTCCGCGTCGCAAAAATCCAGGAAGGATTCATCCACTAGTACCGGGTCCAGCCGCTCCTGCGCATACCGCCGTACGGTGGCCGCGTCAACTAATGTTCCAGTCGGGTTCGCCGGGCGCGTCAGGATTACCGGTCCCTTTTCCGGCCAAGAGCCTACATCAGCTAACTGGCAGAGTCGTGCCTCAGGCCACGCCCGATGAAACTCGCCAAATGCAGGCGCAGCGATGGTGCCGGGTCCGACATGACGGCACCAATCGAACAGCAATTCGGTCGCGCCATTGCCTGCCAGGATCTGGTCCGGTCGAATCCCCCACTCCGCGGCCAGGCGTTCTCGTAGTGCGAACGACGTCCGCTCTGGGTAATGGGCAATTCGATCGACGGCGGAAAGTATCGCCTCCCGTGCGGCGGGCGATGGCCCCAATGGATTGATGCTCGCACTGAAGTCGAGCACCTGCTGCCAGGCAATGCCCTCGCCTCCGGCTGTCGCGAAGATGTTCCCGCCGTGCGTCACAGCCATACCGCGACTCCTACAAACAACAGCGCCGATCCATACAGCAGCACTTGCACTTCTCTATAAGTCCGCCAATCCAGCGGACGCAGATCGTCGCCCAGAAATGCCTTCTCAGAACGTGCTCCCCGGTAGAAATTGATACCGCCCAATTGCACGCCCAACGCCCCGGCCGCGGCGGCTTCCGGATAGCCGGAGTTCGGGCTGGGCTGTCGATGCGCATCCCGCCGCGTACTTTGCACACTGCGCATGAATGACATTCCCGGCCAAACTGCCGCGATCAGCCAGATCAGTACAGCCGTCAGCCGCGCCGGGATCAGATTCGCCGCATCGTCCATCCGCGCCGCGCACCAGCCGAACTCCATGTACTTGTCGTTCTTGTACCCAAACATGCTGTCCATGGTGTTGATCGCCTTATAGACGGCCATCGCCACCGGCCCACCGGCCACCAGCCAGAACAGAGGCGCGATCACGCCATCGCTCAGATTCTCCGCCACCGTCTCCACCATTGCCCGCGTCACGCCGCGTTCATCCAGCGTATCCACATCGCGCCCCACAATTCGCCCGACTGCCTCGCGCGCGGCCAGCAAGTTTCCCTCGCGCAGCGGACGCACGACCGCCATCGCATGGTCGTCCAAACTGCGAACGGCGAGCAAGGAATAGATCCAGTAAATCTGAATAAACGGCTCCGGCAGCAGAACCAGCGATCCCCACACAACACCACATACAACGGCCATAACGGAACACCAGGCGCCAATCCCAGCCATTCGCAGCGGCAGGCGACTGAGCCGCCAAACGCGCTCCATCCAGGCGGCAAAATGGCCGATTCCAACCACCGGATGCGGCAGCCATCGCGGATCGCCCAACAATAGATCGGCCGCCAGTCCCGTCGCCAATTGCGTCGAGGTCACCATCATGCCAACAGCGCCTCCAGCACCGCCGGCCGCGAATGCTCGACCAGCCAATCGGCCAATCGGTCGTAAATAGCGTCTTTATCCACCGTGCTTATCGTAAGTCCCAACAACTCCCGCACGGCCGCGGGCTCATCGAACGCCCCGTGCAGGTAGGTCCCCGCTACGCCATCGACGCGGCACCCTTCCGCCCCGCCATCCGCCAGATAGGCAAACGGAGCAAGATCTATTGGGCGTTCCGTCACGCCCATGTGAATCTCATAGGCGCGGAAACCAGTGCGGCCCGGAGTGATCGCCTCGACGCATCGCGTCGTTTTTGGACTCCGCAACACGGTTCGTACCGGCAGCATCCCCAACCCAGTCACTCTCCCATGATTCGACTCAAGGCCGTCCGGATCCGAAATCGATTCGCCCAGCATTTGATATCCGCCGCAGATCCCCACGATCCGTGCACCGCCCGCGCGCTGCTGCCTGATCCACTTATCCAGTCCGCGTTCACGCAGCCAAATCAGATCCTCGATGGTGTTCTTCGTGCCTGGCAAAAACACAACCCGAAACTGTCGCGGGTCCAAGTCCTCCACCCAGTCCACCGCACCCAGCGAACGAAAGTCGGTGAAATTGGAAATTCGCGGCAGCCGGATAACCGCCACTCTCCCATCCCCCGGGCTCGCGCTGTCAATGGCAACGCTATCCTCCTCATCGAGAGCGATATCACGGCTGTACGGAAACACGCCCAAACAAGGAATCCGCAGCCGCTCTTCCAAAAACGCAACCCCGGAATCGAACAGCGAAATATCCCCGCAAAAGCGATTCACTACAAACGCCTTCACCAGTTCACGCTGGGAGGGCGGCAACAGCTCTATGCTCCCCACCAGCGAACCGAACACGCCTCCCCGCTCAATATCGGCTACCAATACAGCCGCTGCGCCCACTCTCTCGGCAAATCGCAGATTCGTAATGTCGCGCTCCCGCAGATTTACTTCCGCCACGCTGCCGGCGCCCTCGCAAACAATGCGCGGGAACTGGGCGCGCAGCCTTTCGAAACTCTCCAGGGCCCGCGCAAACAGCCATTCCGAATGGCCGTAGTATGCCCGCGCCTCCAACTCCGCCCACACCCGCCCTTGCACCACCACTTGCGAGCCCGTGCTGGAGTTGGGCTTCAGCAGAACCGGGTTCATATCCGCCATCACGGGCAATCGGCAAGCCTCGGCCTGCATCGCCTGCGCCCGTCCGATCTCTCCGCCCTCAATACACGGGTAAGAGTTGTTCGACATGTTCTGCGCCTTGAACGGCGCCACGCGCTCTCCGCGCCGCAATAATAGCCGGCAGAAGGCCGCCGTGAACCAGCTCTTACCCACATGGGACGCCGTTCCGCCGATGAAGAGCGGCCGGCTCACGGTTTGTCGCTCCGTTCGATCAGCCATTCGCGAATTCCTTTGGAAACCGCCCGATACGCCGCCTGCCCCATCGCCGCGCCCGCCGCTGTATGCTTGCCCGCGTACCGCGTGCGTTCGCCCCGAATCGGCCACGCCACGGCCAGGTAGTCTGTCCCAGTCCCGGTCGCGGCCAAGCCGGACCGTACACTGGCCACGCCGCTCTCCCCCATCGCCAGCCCCTTGGCTTCCGAAACTAAAGACAATGCTTCCATTGCTGCCTCAACTGTCAATGGCTGCGAGCAGCAAACCAGCAGATTTATCGTTCCCGGCATTTGAATCGGCCCGCTCGAATCTCCGGCCCGCAGCGCATTGCTCAAGCCCACCGTTCCTACAGCCCACGCCGAGCAGTCCCGATCGTTGCCAACTGCCTCCACATACTGTCCCACCCTCCGGCTCGTCATGAACCCCACGGCGCCGCTCAGCTCTTCTGCGTGCATCTGCCCCTGCATCCATTCAGCCGGATCCATGACGTTCCGGATCTCATGGAGCTGCAAATACAACCACGCCACCTGCCGCGTTCGTTGAAAGCCGCCGTTCACAACTGCCCAACTCACAATAGCCCACGGCTCGTCAAATTCGGCCACCAGCCACCGGTCCCTGGTCTCCAACCGATACGGCTTTTCTACCAGGCTCGCGACCATTTCGGCCCCGGTGTATTCTCATCGCGCAACCGCGCATCCTTGCCCATCTCCTTCTCAACCTGCCTGCCGAAGAGCCACAGCAGATCCGAAAGCCGGTTCAAATACCGAACGACATTTGGCTGTACCGTCAGCCCGCCTTCGATCAGCCCAACTACCAATCTCTCCGACCGCCGGCAAACTGTCCGCGCGACATCGAACGCCGCCGATACCGGGTCTTCCCCCGGCAGCGACCAATCGTTCAACATCCCCGGAATCGCTTCAATCCGGTGTACATGCTCGGTCAACGCGTCCACTAGCGAGTCTTCGACGACCGGGATTCCCTTCGGAGATTCCGGCGGCGTCGAGATCGCCGATGCCACTTTGAACAACTCCTTCTGAATGCGCTTCGTCGCCGCGCACAGCTCTTCATTCGAACAAATCGAGCGCGCGAAGCCCATCGTTGAAATCAATTCGTCCAGTGTGCCGAATGCCTCCACGCGCGGCGAAGACTTCGAAACACGCAATCCTCCGGAGAGGCCGGTTTGGCCGCCGTCACCGCGCATGGTTGCAATCGACATTTTCGTTTCTCCTATTTGAAAAGTACTTGTATCCCGGTCAGGAACGTGCACCGCGGCGCCTGAAATCCGTTTTCATAGAAGCGTTGATTGAACACGTTATCCACCTTCGCGTAGGCCTTCAGCGTATGCTTCTCGCCGCTCCAAACTTCCCGGTTAACCACGATGTCCATCTTCGTCACGCCGGAGTAGAGGTAAGCCCGCGCGCGGCCCGCAGCCGACAGCGAGTTGTAGTAATCCGATGCATGATAAAGATCCACGGTCACATCGGTCTTCCGGCCTAACCGTTGATTCACGAACGCATTCACCGAATGTGCCGGAATGCTCAGCGCCGAATAAAATCCGCGCACCGCGGAGTCCTGATCCGTATCGGCGTTGACGTAAGCGTAGGAGGCGCGGAACAGCGTAGAACGCGATGGCCGCACTTCCGTCGTCAATTCGACGCCGCGCGAAATCCCGCCCGCGCCATTGTAGTAGCCCGATGTGCGGCCGAATGGATCGGAGCCCGGTTTCACCACATTGCCGGCCGAATCGAACTGCGTGATCTGCACGATGCGCGTGTAGAAATACGTCCCGCTGAATCGGACCGTATCGCGCAGGAAGTACTGATCGATCCCGCCATCTACTGAGTTGTAGCGGTCCGGCGAGAGTCGAGGATCGCCATACGGGCTGAAGACCACCGCATTTCCGATCGAGTCATAAAAGAAACCGGATCCAAAGCGTTCATACAACGCCGGAGCGCGATACGAGTTGCCGCCGTGGGCGCGCAATTTAGTCCCCGACTTCGGCATGAAGTAGGACAGCGCGGCATCTCCCGTTAGCGCCCGTGGCGGCGAAGTCACCGGCACGCGCCAGTAATTGTTCGCCGCCCCCGAGTAGACGAAATGCGGTTGGTCGAGGTGAAAATTCTGCGCCCGGCCCGAAAGGGAAATCTGAAGCCGCTGCTGCGCCAGCGTCATCTGGTTGGCGAAGTAGACCGCATTGGAACGCTGCGCCGCTTCGGTCCGAGTCGATACGGTCTGCGGCGGAGGCAGCCGGTTGTCGTCCAAATTTAGATACCCTTCGTTCTCGAACTCATAGCCCCCAGCCAGTGAATACCACTGTGCCGGCCGCCAAAGAATCTTTGTGTCCACAGAATCGATATCTCCGCGGAACTGGCTGACATTGGAAACCGTGGGCTGGAATCCTGGCCCGGCTGGCCCATTGCGAAAGAAGCGGTTCGTATGAACATGCTGGTAGCTGGTGACCCATTCCGCCGTTGGCGCCAGCGACTGCCGGAAAATCAACGCACCTGTCCAGAAACGCGACGTCCGATGATTGTCCGAATCGTTACGGCTGGGAATGAAGGTCACGTTGGGAATCGCCGGCACAATTGTCGTCGGCGGGATGTTCGATGCCGGAATGCCCGAAGTAGTCGGGCTCACGTTCGGCTGCACAAAATCGTCGGAGAACATCACGCGCCCGCTCAATGACGAAGCGGCTCCGAATGAGTATTTAGTAAACGTCTGCAGCCCCGTGTTCCGCGCCCGGTCGTCGCCATCCACACCGCTCATCACATTCAAGTGCAGCAGCCCCGCCGAATATGTGAGCTTGTTATTGCGCACGCCCCCCGCGATATTGGCGCGCCCGCGCAGCAAGCCCAACATGCCGCCCTCCATCTGAATAGCTCCATGCGTCGAGCCGCCGCCCGCGTCGGTCACAACGTTCACCGTCCCGCCCACCGCGTTCGTCCCATAGAGCGATGACCCCGATCCCCGCATCACTTCCACGCGGTCGAAATTGATAACATTCAGTGCCGACAAAAACGCACTGGCATCCCCCTGCAGCGTGGCGGCATCCCGAAACCGCAGCCCGTCAATCAACACCGCGGTCGCATCCGCCCGAAGCCCCCGCATCCGCACCGATGTCGCCTGTCCAGGCCCACCCAGATTCCGCACCAAAAGCCCCGGAGTATCGCGCAAAGACTCGCTGAGGCTGTATTCATTCCTCTGCGAAATCTCCTCAGAGCCGATAACGTTGGCGGCCTTCGACACCTGGTCAATCGTCTGTGCAGCGCCTTCGGCCGTAACAACCACCCGCTGATCGATTCCCGCCACTTGCAATTTCACGCCGGCCGATTTTCCGGCTTCTATGTTCAGAGACGCACGCCGGAAGCCATCGGCCGATACCTGCAACAGATACTCCCCGGCCCCGTTCTCCAGCAAAATGAACTCGCCGTTCATGCTGCGACTCTGGGCAATCGGTGTCGATGCTCCTGGGCGGTAGAGCACCAACTCCGCTCCATCTACGGGTTTCCCCTGCGGATCTTGAACAGTCCCGCGAACGGGTGACTGTGCGTGTAAAGCCGCGGCGCATATTAGCGCCGCGAACGAAAAAATAGACTGGTGGCTCATGGCCCTGCCCCTCCCTCGAGAGCAAAGTGAATTTCAGCCGTATGGCTGTTCCTCAGGCAGGTCTTCGGACTTATGGGCTGCCTACTGGTTGCGACTTCCCAGCCCGAACAGGCCAGTGTCGACTGCAACGTTCGTTCCCAATTACCGCTACGGGGTAGCTCCGGATTCCAACCGGATTCCCTTTTCAACGCCTCCAAACAGGCGTACCTTGGAAGCCTTGAGGATACCAGAAATCGACCGGAAATAAAACGAAACTAATTCTCCTGGCTTTCGTATAAACCGAAAGGCTTCCCAATGGAAACGTTTCTGCAGGACCTCCGCCATTCGCTTCGCATGTTCTGGCAGTCGCGCGGTTTCACCGCCGCCGCCATTGCCGCGCTGGCATTAGGGATCGGGTCGAACACGGCAATTTTCTCGATCGTGAACACGGTTCTCCTTCGTCCTCCGAACTTCCCGGAGCCCGATCGCCTCGTGGTCTTCCAAAACACCAGCCCCGACGGCGCCTTCCAGGGCGCCTCCCCGGCGAAGTTCGCCCATTGGCGCGCTCAATCCGATGTCGTGGAACTGGTCAGCGTCTCTCGCCAGAACACCGTCAACTGGACCGGCAATGATAAGCCCGAGCAACTCAAGGCGGGACAGGTCTCCGCCGATTACTTCCAACTCTTCGGCGCCCGGATCATCATGGGCCGCGCTTTCAGCCAGGCCGAAGATCTCCCCAAAGGCCCGCACGTCACTCTTATCAGCGAAACCCTTTGGAACAGGCGGTTCGCCCGCGATCAGCAAATTCTCGGACAATCGATCCAACTTGGCGGTGAACCGCATGTCATCATTGGCGTCGTCTCGGAAACCTTCGACACGCGCGATTTCGGAGAACTGAACGATCTCTGGATTCCTTTCCAACTCGATCCGAACTCCAGCGACCAGGGCCACTACTTTGGCGGCTCCGGCCGGCTTAAACAGGGTGTCACGCTCGAACAGGCTCAGGCCAAGCTGAAACTCTCCGCCGAGGATTTCAGGCGCAAGTTTCCCAACGCCATGCAGGCCAACAACGCCTTCTCCGTGCAGACGATTCATGAAGCTCTTGTGGCCGATTATCGGTCTTCGTTGCTGGTGCTTGTTGCCGCTGTAGCCATGGTCCTGCTAATCGCCTGCGCCAACGTTGCCAATCTTCTGCTCGCTCGCGCCATCGGCCGCCGCCGGGAGATCGCCATCCGCTCGGCCATGGGCGCCGGCCGCGGCCGTCTCATTCGCCAGCTTCTCACCGAAAGCTTCCTCCTTTCCGCCGCCGGTGCCATTGTCGGCACCGTCCTTGGCCTCGCCGCTATACGCGCCTTGCTGCTGGTGAATACTGCAGGCCTTCCGCGCGTCGGCGAGAACGGCAGCCTGGTTGGGCTCGATTGGCGTGTTCTGTTGTTCACCGGTGCAATCACCGTATTTACGAGCTTCGTCTTCGGCCTATTCCCTGCACTCCAGGTCTCACGCGTCGAACTCGCCAATACGCTGAAGGAAGCCGGCTCCCGCTCCGGCAGCGGTATGCGGCAGAACAAGGCCCGTTCGGCCCTTGTCGTCGTTGAGATCGCTCTCGCCGTCGTCCTGCTCACCGGCGCCGCCCTATTGATCCGCACGTCGATGGCTATCGCCGCCGTCCAACCCGGTTACGAAACGAACAACGTGCTGACCATGCGCATGTCGCTGGCCGGTAAGCGCTACACCACATCGGCCGCGATCGAAACGCTGGTCCGCGATGGCGTCGATCGTATCAAAGCCCTCCCGGGCGTCCAGTCGGCGAGCGCCACCTGTTGCGTCCCGCTCGAAGGCGGCTACGGCCTGCCGTTCCTAGTGGTCGGGCGACCGCTCGACAAGACACCATTCCATGGCGGGGGCGGATGGCACACGATCTCGACCGGCTACTTCGATGTATTCAAAATCCCGATTGTGAAGGGCCGCGCTTTCAATGAACGTGACACCGCCGCGGGCCTTCCCGTCGTCATCATCAATCAGGCCATGGCAAAAAGATTCTGGCCCGACGGCGATCCGCTGAACGACAAAATCTGGATCGGTAAAGGAGTCATGACCGAACTCGCCGCCGAGCAGCCCCGCCAGATCATCGGCATCGCCGGCGACGTCCGTGACAACGGGCTGAAGCGCGACCCGCAGCCCACCATGTACGTTCCCAATGCGCAGGTTCCGGATGCTCTCAACGCGCTCAATGTTTCCATTACCCCGCTGGCCTGGGTTGTCCGCACCGCGAATGATCCCATGACTCTCAGCCCCGTGATTCAGGAACAACTCCGGCAAGCGAGCGGGCTGCCCGTCGCCGACATACGATCGATGACCGAAGTCGTCTCCCGCTCTACTTCCCGCGAACGCTTCAACATGCTGCTGATGAGCGTCTTCGCCGGCGCGGCATTGTTGTTGGCGGCAATCGGCGTATACGGGCTCATGGCGTACTCGGTTCAGCAGCGCACGCAGGAGATCGGCATTCGCCTGGCCCTGGGCGCCGAGGCCGCCGACGTTCGCCGCATGGTTATCCTGCAGGGCATGTTGTTCGCCATCACCGGTGTCGCCGTCGGCGCTGCCGCTTCCTTCGGCCTCGCCCGGTACATCCGCGCGTTTCTGTTTCGCGTCGAAGTCTCGGACCCGATCGTCTTCGCCGTGGTTCCCATCCTGCTCACCCTCACGGCCCTCATCGCTGTGTGGATACCCGCTATTCGCGCCACGCGCGTCAACCCGATTGACGCACTGCGTTATGAGTGACCCAAGCCGCAGAGGTCACCATCCGTCCTTCGGCTGGGTCGACAGCTACCGCCCCTAGCTGCTACAAATACGGCCGGCGAAGCGCTATCGTAATTCCCTCCGCCAGGGTCCCCGGCAGCAAATTACAAGCGAGGTTATACAACGGCTTCCGTTGCCCAAAATAGTTCTTTACCGAATACTCCAACACTTCCAGCTCGGACACTTCGGCAAGGTAAGTCAAATTATCCACCGTGTACTCACAGTAATGTCCCGGGTTGTTCACATCGTCCCGAATAATTTCAAACGGACTTTTCCCGCCTGCCAGCGCCAGCCGCCGCGCCAGGTTGATCGGGTTCGGCGTCTGAATCAGCAACACGCCGCCCGGACGCAGTAAATGCCGGAGCATCGCCAGTACGCGCTTCGGCGGCACGTGTAAATGTTCAATTACCTCCGCCAGCAGGATCACGTCGAACGGTTCCAGCCGCGGCCATCGAGCCTCGTTATCGGCCTCGTTCAAATTGAAGTCCGAATGCGCCACGCCTTCCATCGGCTCGAAGCGATGATCGAAAAAACCCAAAGTGGAGAGCTCGATATCGGGAAATACGGTCCGCACCAGTAGTGTCTGATGCGACATCCCTACATCCAGCATGCGCAACGGTTCATCGTCCCGGCGAACCTGGTTCCGCAGAATCCGCTCCACAAACTCCAACAGGTATTCGTATCTCCGCCGGTGATAGTCCAAGTAAGCGGCGGAGTCGGCGCCCGGCGCGGTCAGCGTCCGCACAGCCTCAGCAATTCGCGCCATCTTTTTGCATTGTATCTGTTTTCATGCCTCACCAACCTTGTGATAATAAGGGCGGTGCCGAAAATCCGCGATCTTGAACTACGCCTCTCCCGTCTAGAGGACGAACTGCATCTTTTTCAACGCATCAGCCGGTTGATGGTCCGTGAAGCCTCGCTGAAACAGGTGCTGCAAAGCATCGTCGCGCTCCTTGTCGAATACATGGGCTGCGACTCCTGCATCATCTATCTGGCCGATGGCCCGCAGCTTGTGCTCTGCGCATCAAACACCGCCCCCGCTTCCGCCGTCGGCCGCGTCCGCTTGTCGATGGAGGAAGGCCTCACGGGCTGGGTCGCCCGCAACCGGCGCCTGGTTGCCCTCTCCCGCGACGCATTCAACGATCCCCGCTTCAAAGCCTTCTCCGAACTCGAAGCCGACACCTACGAAGCCTTTCTTTCCGCGCCGGTGATCGCGCGCAACCGCGTCGTCGGCGTTCTCAACGTGCAACACCGCGAACCCCATTCCTACACCGGCGACGAAATGGAACTCCTCACCACTGTCGGCGAACAAATCGGCTGCCTCCTGCTACTTGCCCGCATCGACCGCGACGCCCTCGAACGGACGCTGTCCATCGATCAACTGCTCGCCGGCGGCGTTCTCGCCGGCTCTGCCTAAACCCCCAAATGCGTCTCGCCGCCGCCGCCATCCTCGCCTTCCTTCCGCTCACCGCCGCCAAGTGGAACATTTCGTATCAACACGACATGGACGAGGCGTCCCTTTTCCTGCGCGCCATCGAGTTCCCCAGCGACCAACGCGGCATTGCCATCGGCATTCTCAATGAGAAGGGCCGCGCCCGGCCGGTCGCCTTGGTTACCTCCAACGGCGGCAAGTCGTGGGATCAGGTCCGGCTCAAGGACGATCCCCTTTCCGTCGCCTGCTTCACCGACGAAGTCTGTTGGATCTCAACGGACAATGGCGTCTGGCGAAGCGAAGAAGGAGGCCGCGACTGGAAGAAAATCTCTTCCACGAAATTCATCATGAAAATGCAGTTCCTCTCCGCGACGCACGGTTTCGCCGCGGGTGCGAACAAGTCCGCTTGGGAAACCATCGACGGCGGCAAAACCTGGACGCTGCTTCCCATTCTCAAGGAGGTGAAGGCGACCGCGCAGTACGCCGGTTTCATGGCTGTGGCCCTGCAGGGGAACATTGGCTTCATCGCCGGGAACAGCCGGGCGCCCCGCCGTGACAACTCCATTTACCCCGATTGGATGGTCCCCGACGAAGTCGCCAAACGGCGTGAATTCCCCAGCATGATGCTGCTGCTCGAAACCAGGGACGGCGGCAAGAACTGGTCCCAGTCCACAAACTCCGTCTTCGGAACCCTCACCGCTCTCCGCATGCGCCCGGAAGGGGGATCCGCCGCAGCGCTGCTCGAATACTTCCACACCTTTGAGACGCCTTCGGAAGTTCTGCTGATCGAGTTCAAAAGCGGTAAGAGCAGATCCATCTTTCGTGACAAATCACTGGCGGTCACGGATATTCTGACGCTTTCCGGCAACACGTTCGTTCTGGCCGCGATCGATAACACCAGCCTGCGCACGCTCCCTATTCCACAAAAGGTACGGATTGTGGAAGCGACGATTAACGAAACTCAGACTAATGTTATCTGGACGAAGATGGATGTCGATTACCGCATCACCGCGCGCCGCGTGCATCTGGCGAAAACGCCGAATGGCCAGCTTTGGGCCGCAACCGACTCCGGCTTTATCATGCGGCTGGACCGCGACGTCAAGGCCGTTCAAACCAAGCCGTGAACCGGCTCAAGAAGGACTCACCGCGGCAGCGAATAAACGAACTCGTAAGAGTGCTTCTTCCCCTCGATAATAATCGCCATCTTCCCGGACAGGCCCGTCAAGCCTTCCGTCCCTGAATCCGGCACCACCGTCACACTCAACTCCTGTTTCCCTCCGGCCATCGTCCCGGAATGCTGCAGCACAAAGGTCCCGCTCTTACCCCCCAACGTCCCAGTCACCTTTTCCATCGCCACGTAACCCGCCGATGTCGCCACGGCAGTTCGCACCGCCAGCATCTCGCCGACGCTGGTGCCCGCCAAATCCCCCGCAAAGGTTTTGTCGATTGACATCCGTCCGATCGCCGCACTCTCCAGCGGCTTCATCTTCACTTCGAAAGTCCCCTTCGCCGTCTCCGCCTGTAGCGCCATTGCCAACACCCCTATCGATAAAAGAATCCGTTTCATATTCGCCTTATATTCGCCTGCTGCGACAAAGGTGTCAATAGTTTTTCCAGTTGACAATAGTATCGTTATGAGTTAAATATATACCCATGAAGCAAACACCGAAAGGCTGGCCCCGCCTCTCTTCCGCTCTCTACTACAACGAAGCCGCCGCCGCCATCGACTGGCTCTGCGCGGCGTTCGGCTTCGTCGTGCGCCTCCGCGTCGAAGGCGAAGGCGGGCGCATCGAACACAGTGAACTCACTTACGGCGACGCCCTGATCATGGTCTCCCAAGCCGGCCCCCGTCCCGGCCGCGAGCACTTCCCGCCGGGCGTGAGCCCCAAGTCCATTAACGGCGGCAACACCCAATGCCTCATGCTTTTCGTCGATAGCGTGGACGACCATTGCGCACACGCCCGGGCTAACGGCGCCACGATCGTCGACGAGCCCAAGGTCCATGACTATGGCCCCGATTATTGGGCCGACCGCAGCTACGGAGCCGTCGACATTGAGGGCCATCTCTGGTGGTTCACCCAGCGCATTCGTGACGAGCCCGAAAAATAAACGAAAATGCCGGTCACCGTCCACGCCACCCTCACCGCTCTTGCCGATGAGACTCGCCGGTCTGTCGTTCAACTCTTGAGCAAGGAGCCCCGCCGCGCCAGCGATATCGCCGCGGCGCTGGGACTTACACCGCAAGCCATGAGCCGCCATCTCCGCGTCCTTCGCCGCGGCGGCCTCATCCGCGAGGAGGGCGTCGAGGACGATGCGCGTGTCCGCATCTACCATCTCCGCCGCGAGCCTCTCCAGGGTCTCCGCCATTGGCTCGACGACGTGGAATCCTACTGGGTCGACGAACTCGCCTCGTTTCGCGATCACGTCAAAAAGCGGGGAGGCGCGAAGTGATCCCCGGCGATCGTGTCTGCGTTAGCGTAACGGTGGACGCGGACCCCGCCACCGCCTTCACTATTTTCACCGAAGAAACCGATCTCTGGTGGCGCCGCGGTCCCCGATACCGTATCGCCGGCCGCAATCCGGGCGTTTTGAAGTTCGAGCCGGGCGCCGGCGGACGCCTGATTGAATGCTTCGATTCCCAGGAATTCACAACAGGCACCATTACCTGTTGGGAGCCGCCAAATCTTCTCGAGTTCGAATGGCGCGCCGTCAACTTCGCCCCCGGCGAATCCACGCAGGTGCAGATTCGCTTTGAAGCCGTGCCCACCGGCACGCGGGTCACCATCCTCCACACCGGATGGGCCAGCCTGCGTCCGGATCACCCCGTCCGGCACGGCCAGCCCGTTCCCGCGTTTATCCGCACCATGGGTATGTGGTGGGGAGACCTGCTCACCTCTTTTCGCGAGCGGGTCCCTTAACGCCGCACCGGCTCGCCTGCCAGCAGCATCCGCCCGGCAATTACCGGACCTTTTCGGAACCGCATCCGGAACGGCGGTGCTGGGAAGTTTTCGCCATCCACCGCTTCCACGGTCACTGGGAACTCGGGATGCGCCGCCAAATCTACGCGGAACGTGGCATCCGGCCCTCCAGTGAACTCCTCGCCCAGGCACGTCCATGTGTACCGAACCGGTTCCACCATGTCCGTCGTCGATGCCCGAAACCTGAGCTCAAAGGTGTCGCCTTCCACGCGCCGCCCTCTGGCCACCGCGCGGATACGCAGTGCCTGCCGCCGCGGAACCACCAGCACCACGCCGGCCAATGAAATCGCGCCCGCCGGCGTGGTGGCTCGTTGCAAGTCAAAGAAGATCTTCTGGTCCGTTCCCCGCACCATTTGCGGCGCCAGCACTCCTTCCAACGCGTCGTGGATCGGTGCCGCCGGGTCGTCAATCCGATTCGATGCCAGTCGCGACGCCAGTGCCCGTAGCCCAATCGCAATGAGGCTTCGCAGCGGCAGGATCGGTTGGATCAATGCCTGCACCACGTCCCGCTCCAGGAACTTCTTCACTTTTTCCGGAAGCTCCGTGCCGATGATCTTGGTCACATTAATACTTGCCGATGGCGCAGGTTCCGCCAGTTCGCCCGGCAAGCTGCCCCGATCGTCCACCGCCAGAGTCTCATTCACGATCAGCGCAAACTCCGCATGCGCCGCCCCTAGCAGCAGGTCCAACTGTCCGCTTACCACCGTTTCCAGCTTGCCGGCCGAAGGATTGCGGAACGCGATCGATTGCACCGACACTGGTCCGCAATCACACGCCTCTCCTTGCAGGCTGAACCGCGGCGCCTCCGCGGCGATCATGGTATTAACCGCCTTCGTAACGTCCGCCGCTAGGATTCTCATCTCAAACGGCGCCCCGGTTTTATCTATCAGCGCGGTGATGTCCAGATTCAAGTCGATCTGTCCAGTCCCTTTTATCCGGCCTCCGATTCCACTCTTTCCCTCGGGTGCGAGATAAATACCAAAATTCTGGCGACGCCCCAGCAGTTTCAGCCCTTCCGCCAGTAGTCGGCCTTTGTCCTTGTCGGAGAGGGAATCGGGGTCCGCCCGCAGCAGCGCGTAGTCCGGTTTCTCGCCGATCGCCGTGCTCACTACGGCCGCGCCGGGTATCGCGGTGCCGATCTGCGCGGTCAACAGCGTTTCGATCTGTTGTTGCAGATCGGTCGGAATGCCGTCAGTCAACGCCGCCAAATCCTCCAGCGCCGGAGCGAGCTGTACCGAAATTGCGGGCGCCTCGGCGGTGATGAAGCGGTCGAAATCGGGAATTTCCAGTTTCGGAAGGCGCAGCTTCCCTTCGATGGGTCGCTTGGAAACAGTCCGGTTTAGAAAGGATACGGGCATAGATTTACTCCTGTAAAGGGTGTTCCACGGTCATTGTGGCAACCTCAGAGTAATTGCGATTCTCCGCGGAATAGTCAGCGGCGGGTAAGGAATTTGTAAGAAAATAGTAAGGGAAGCTGTCGCCCTGTACAGGTACGCCAACGCCGTCGCTCGGAATCGGCTAAACTATGGGAGTCAAGCTGGACTTACCTGGGTTCTCCCGGCCGGCTCGCAACAGTTTCTTTCAATTCAGGTTTTTACGGATGACGCAGCCGATTTCCGGCTTCCAAATCTCGCCCGTCCACTGTCTGCCAGTGGGCCTCGCCCTCGCGGGCCGGTATACCGCCCGCGCCCAATCGTCTTTTCGCCCCGGTTGCGCTGTTCAACGAACGGCCGCCGGCGGCTCCCGCCGTACCCTTTTTTCAGCAGTTTTTACGCCGTCGCCCGCTACCTCGTAGTGCGGCCCCGGCAGTCCGAGAACGTTAAGAGGCGGCTCGTCTAGCGCCAGTACAAAAAGATCCAATCGCCGGCCGTACCTGTGGTCGCTGTCTTTCCCAAAGATCCGGGGCCGGCTCCAACAACCCATTGTTGCCAAACCTTTCAACGCAAATTCCGCTTCGGCCCGCTCACGGTTCACTTGAAACGCCTGCAGCTCGTCGTGCGCCCTTTGCCCCACCCGGTTGGGTCTTACGTACTGCCGCTTCGTCACGCGCCGCCTGCTCCCTAAGGAGAGCATGCGATGAGCAAAGAATTAGTTATATCTTCCAACCGCCACGAAACAAAGGTGGCTATTCTTGAGGACGATGTCCTCGTAGAAATTTTCTTTCAGCGGGCCAACGAGTACTCCCTCGCCGGCAGCATCCATAAGGGCCGTGTAACGCGCGTCCTGCCCGGCATGCAATCCGCTTTCGTCGACCTCGGACTGGAACGGGACACTTTCCTTTACGTATCCGATTTCGCCGACGAACATCACGACGACCTCGACAAGATCGGCGACGATAAACCATACGCTCGCCCGCCCCGCGAGTTTCGAGCCCCCAATCGTTCCACGGAACCAGTAGCCGCAGCCGAAAGCGTGGAAGCAATCGACGTTGCCGCCGATCCATCCGCTGCCCCTTTCGTCCCTCCTCCGATTGCCGGCGAAGTTCGCCCATTCCGGGATCGGGACCGGGATCGAGGCCGTGGGCGCGACCGCGACCGCGACCGAGGCCGTGGCCGCGATAGGGGCCGCCGCCGTGGCGGTTCTTCGCTCCCCGATTCGAAATACGCCTCCGCTCCGGGCTCCAACGACTCGCCGCTGCCCGTACTGGAACCGGCCCCCGAGGCCTCCGTGGAAGACGGCGCCGCGCCTTATATTGCCCCCCGCGTCTCGGAGATATTTGAATCCGAACCGGCACTTCCGGCCATTATTCTGCCTGGCGAAACCCTAGCCAAATATCGTCGCGCGGCTGCCGCTCCGCCTCCGCCCCCGCCGCCCGCCGCTCCTGTTGGCGATGCCGCCGAAGTAGCCGGCGTTCCCGAAGCGGTCGAAGCCGTCAAAGAAGTCGATGATGTCGAAACCGCTGTAATCGAGGCAGTGGAAGCCGTCGAGGCGCCTCTCTCCGTAGAGCCTCCTGCCGCTCCGGAACCTCCGCCGTTCGTAGCCGCCGAACCGGTTTCTGAGTACGTCGATACGTCCTTCGCGAAGCTTCCCGTCGATATCGATCAGGCGGAATTTGAAGAAGTCGATGCGATCGAAGAAGCGCGTGAAGTTCTGCTCACTGAGTCCGAGGATGATGAAGCGGACGCTGCGCAGGCCGCGGCGGAAGAACTGATCGCCGCCGCCGAACCGCTCGACGCCGAGGACGAAAGCGGCGAAGCGGATTCGGATGACGATGGCCCGGACGCTGAAGCCGGTGACGCCCCCGAAGTGCAGGCCGCCGAAGGAGAGGGCGGCCCCGAGCCGGCCCGCCAACCCCACAGTTTGACCGCCGCTCTGCGCGAACGCGATCGCGGTGCCCGCTTCCAGCGCGGCCGCCGCGGCCGCCGGCGCCGCGGACGCTCCGGAGATCGTGACGAAAACCGGCCTGATCATCGCGCCGCTGCCGCCGGCGCCGCTCCTGCGGTTGAAGCCGCAGCCGAAGGTGCTGTCGAAGTGGCCGCCGAAGGAGCGCCGGAAGTTATCGCTGAAGAAACGCGCGTCGCCGAAGCCCGGTCCGAACGCGCCGACCGTGGCGATAGAGGCGATCGCGGCGACCGGCCCCGCCAGCAGTTCCGCGACCGTTCCGAACGCCCGCCCTTGCCCTCAATCACCGACCTCCTCAAGGCCGGCCAGGAGATTCTCGTCCAGATCGCCAAGGAGCCCATCGCGCAGAAGGGCGCCCGCATCACCAGCCACATCGCTCTCCCGGGCCGCTATTGCGTCTACATGCCCACCGTCGACCACAACGGCGTCTCCCGCAAGATCGATAGCGACGAAGAGCGCCTCCGGCTGAAGCGGATCCTGCAGCAGCACCGCCAGGGACTTTCCGGCGGCTTCATTATTCGTACCGCCGGCGAAGGCCAGTCGGAAGAGGATATCGCCAACGATATGCAGTTCCTCTACAACCTCTGGCTCGATATCAAGTCCAAATCCGAAAAACGCAACGCGCCCTGCCTGGTTCACCACGACCTTGACATCGTGCAACGCACCCTGCGTGATCAGGTCTCTTCGGACTTCAAGACCATCTGGCTCGACAATGAAGAGCTCTACGCCAGCACGCTGCAGTTCGTCCAACGCTTCCAGCCCGCCATGATTAATCGCGTCAAGCTCTGGACCCGCTCGGTGCCCATGTTCGACGCTTTCGGCATAACCAACGAACTGGAAAAGGCCCTCCGTCCGAAGGTGTGGCTCAAGTCGGGCGGCTACATCGTCATCAACCAGACGGAAGCCTTGGTCGCCATCGACATCAACACCGGCAAGTTCGTCGGAAAGTCCAACCGGCTGGAAGACACGATCGTCAAGACCAACACGGAAGCCGTTAAGGAGATCGTCCGACAGATCCGGCTTCGCGACTTAGGCGGCATCATCGTCGTCGACTTCATCGACATGGACGAGCGCAAGAACCGCCAGAAAGTAATGGTGGCGCTAGAAGACGCGATGCGCGTCGACCGAGCCCCTTACAAGATTCTTCAGTTTAACGATTTCGGCCTTGTCGCCATCACGCGCAAGCGCGTCAAGCAGTCGCTCGAACGCACGCTTTGCCAGCCCTGCCTTTATTGCGAGGGCTCGGGTTCAGTGAAGAGCGTTCCCACCGTTATCGGAGAGATCCTGGTGGAAGCCCAAAAGATCGCCAAGGCCGTGGATGACAAAAACGTGGTTTTACGTGTCCATCCGGAAGTGGCGAAGGTGCTCAAATCGCACAGGAATCAATATCTGGAAGAGCTGGAAGGCATCTTCGGGCGTCCCGTTCTGGTTACCGGCGACGCTTCGGTGCATATCGAAAAATTCGATCTTGCTTAGTCGGAGGCGGCTCGCCATGCGCTCCTGGAGCCATTTCGTTTTGGTCTCCCTCGCCGTAACCCTTCCGGCGCAGGAACTCTTCGTTCGCTCGGAGTTCCAGCGTATCGGCGCCGACGGTAAAGTTATTCAACAGGACAAAATCGAACGGCCGCGGGAGATCCTCTCTCCCGCGCTAGCCCGCAACGGATTTGCCAGCTACATGCTTACGGCCAATGTGCCGGGTGGCATTGATTTCAGTCTCGACGTTGGCCAAAACCCGGAGGACTCCGTTCGCGTCGTTCTTTACCGCCAGCACTACAACCCTAACGGCATTCCCGATCGTCTGGAGAAGGTAAACCTTCCGGTCAATGGCAAGACTGCCAAAGAAGAAAATTTGACCTTCTGGATGGATCTCTATGTCGCTAACGATGCCCCGGTCAGGCGTCTGAAGATCGAAGTCCAGCTCTGGGTCGGGGATCGATGGGTGATCTATCCGATGGAAGCCCGCATCGTCGCCGCGCAGGTGCCCCCCTTCCAACTCAAGTTCTGGGGACTGCCCGCTCCGGAAGCACGTTCGGATTCAGCCATGATCAGCCCGTGGCGCGATTATCTTTGCCGTCCACTGAGCGGTGAGTTCCAGCCCAAGGAAACCACCATCCGTGTGCTCCAGCAGCGCAACATCCAGCAGGATGTCGCGCTAGCCAGGAAGCTCGGCCGCGACATCGGCATCCAGGCATTTGTCCGCGCGGGGATCCCGCCGGAATCGGCGCTGCCCGATGCCTGGTGCGCCGCTCCGCCGGAGCAGTGGCGGTCGCCATTGAATACGGAATGGTATTTAAAGGTTCGCGACCATCTCTTCCGGCAGTAGGCCTCCTTCTATAATGAAGGTTCCCATGTCCAGCGCCGCCGGCCTCAGCGCCATCAATCAATGGGTCGACGCCAACCAGGCGCGCCTTCTCGACGAACTATTCGAGTTCATTCGAATTCCCAGCATTTCCACGCTTCCCGAACACAAAGGCGACGTAGCTCGCGCGGCCCAATTTACGGCCGATGCTTTGAAGGCCGCCGGCCTCGAGAACGTCGAAATCATCCCCACCGAACGCCATCCACTGCTCTATGCCGATTGGCTTCACGCCCCTGGCAAGCCCACCGTCCTCTGCTATGGCCACTACGATATTCAACCCCCAGACCCGCTTGATCTCTGGGAGACGCCCCCCTTTGAGCCCACCATTCGTAACGGCAATATTTATGCCCGCGGCGCCGTCGACGACAAGGGACAGATGTACGCCCACATCAAGGCGCTCGAAGCCCTGAAAGCCCTCAACGGCACCTTTCCGCTGAACATCAAGGTTCTCATCGAAGGGGAAGAAGAAATCGGCGGGGCGTCCATTGCCAAGTATGTCCCGGAGAGCAAGGAGAAACTCAAGGCCGATGTCGCTCTCGTTTCCGACACGGCTCTCTACGCCGAAGGCATCCCGACGCTCTGCATCGGTCTTCGCGGCCTCGTGTACATGGAGGTTGAAGCCGCCGGCCCCGCGCGCGATCTCCATTCCGGCCTCTACGGCGGCGCCGCGCCCAATGCCGTCTTCGGCCTTATCGAACTTCTCGCCAAGGCCAAGAATGCCGAAGGCGTCATTCAGATTCCCGGTTTCTACGACGCCGTCAGCGAGCCCGCTGCCGCCGAACTCGAAAGCTGGAAAAGCCTTCCGTTCGACGAGCCCGAATACTTGAAAACCGAGATCGGCGCCACCGCCATTACCGGCGAACCCGGCCGCAGTGTCTTTGAAAAGACGTGGTCCCGGCCAACATTAGAAGTCCATGGCATCGCGGGCGGTTTCACCGGTGCCGGTTCCAAAACCGTCATTCCCGCCAAAGCCCTGGCCAAGGTCAGCTTCCGTCTCGTGCCCGATCAGAAGCCCGAAGAAGTCGTCGCCGCCTTTCGCGCCTGGGTGAAGGAAAACGCGCCCAAGGGAATCGAAGTTACCGTAAACGTCCTTGGCGCCAGCCCCGGTCTGCTCGTCAATCCCGACCACCCCGCCATCGCGGTAGCCGCGGATGTCTTCGAGGAATCTCTCGGCCGAAAGACCGTATTTACCCGCTCCGGAGGCTCCATCCCTATCGTGGGCGACTTTGCCAAACACCTCGGCATTCCAACAGTGCTGATGGGCTTCGGCCTCCCTGATGATGGATTGCACTCACCGAACGAAAAGTTCAAACTGGCAAACTATTACCAGGGAATTGCGACCGTTGCCTATTTCCTCGAACGCTACGGAGGCTAGGTGGCCGACATCGACAGCGCTGGGGTCGCACTGCGCCAACGGAATACGGCCGAAGGGGTCGCCCGTTCGGCCGGCATAACGTCCATCGCGGTGCTGGCCAGCCGCGTCACCGGCCTCGCGCGGGAAATGGCGCTTGCGCGTCTCTTCGGCGCAGGGGCGGCCAATGACGCATTTTTGCTGGCCTTCCGCATTCCCAATCTCACTCGCGACCTCTTTGCCGAAGGCGCGCTGAGTTCCGCGTTTGTCCCAACATTCGTTGAATATCTGCAAAAGAAATCGCGTGCCGACGCCGCCTATCTGGCCAATCTTGTGGCTACTGCCATTATCGTCGTCGTCGGAGCCCTCTGCCTGCTAGGCATGGCCTTCGCGCCGCAATTGGTGACCATCCTCGCTCCCGGCTTCCTGCAGGTCCCTGGCAAGTTTGAAATGGCGGTCGCCATGACCCGCATCATGTTCCCCTTCCTGCTGCTGGTAGCGCTCGCCGCCCAGGTTATGGGGATTCTCAACGCCTGTAACCGCTTTGCATTGCCCGCCCTTTCGTCGTCCATGTTTAACGTGGGCTCGCTGGCCGTAGGACTCTTTATGGGCCATATCGCTGGGCCACGCATCGGTATTACGCCGATCGAAGGAATGGCCTGGGGCGTCGTCTTCGGCGGTGCGCTACAGCTCTTTGCCCAGGTTCCTAGCCTCATTCGCGAAGGCTTCGTTTTTAAGCCCGCCGTCGATTTCCAGCATCCGGGCCTGCTTCACATTTTCAAGCTTATGGGCCCGGCCGTTCTCGGCAACGCGGCGGTCCAGATCAACGTAATGGTGAACAGCAACTTCGCCTCCCAAATCGTCGATCCCGTCACCGGCCTCAACGGCCCGGTCACGTGGGTCGGCTGCGCTTTCCGCTTCATGCAACTGCCGTTGGGACTTTTTGGCGTGGCCATCGGCGGCGCGACGCTCCCGGCAATTTCCCGCGCCGCCGCCAATGGAGACATGGACGACTTCCGCCGCACGCTTTCCCGCTCGCTGGGCCTCGTCTTCCTGCTCACCATTCCATCCTCGGCTGGCCTTATCGTGATCGGAGACTCCATCATCGGGTCGCTCTTCGAAGGCGGCGCCTTCCGCGACTACGATACGCAGCAAACCGCCGCGGCGCTCGCCTGGTTCGCTTTCGGTCTAGTCGGATATTCGGCTCTGAAGATTCTTGTTCCGGCCTTCTACGCGCTCAAGGACTCGCGGACGCCGATGTACATCAGCCTCGCCTCCATCGCCACGAACTATGTCATCGTTTCGAACATGACCGATGCCCACGCCTTCGGCCACGCCGGGCTGGCCATGTCGACGGCCGCCGTCGCCATCTCCGGCGCCATTCTGCAATTCCTGCTAATTCGCCGCCGAATCGGCGGCCTGTATGGGCGCGCCCTGTTCTCCAGCGTCATGAAAATTACTTTTGCAGCGGCCCTAATGGCCTGTGGCGTCTGGAGCGCGGCATGGCTTGCCGGCCAATGGCAGCCCGCCGGTCACGGCCGCTATCTTGCAACTCTTGGCCTTGCGATCCCCACCGGTGTCGCCCTCTACTACTACGCCTGCAAGGCGCTGCGAATCGAAGAAATGGATCTTGCCGTCGCCGCCATCGGCAAGCCGTTCGAACGATTGCGTGCTAGAATCCGCTAGTCATCCATGCTTCCAGAGATTTCCACGTTCGCGCGCCTCGAAGAATTGGACGCGCAGACCCACAAATTGCAGGCCCGCCTCACCGAGTTGCCAAAGCTCCTGACCGCTGAAATGAACGCCGTCGAGGAGCGGAAGAAGCAAGTCGATACAATGCATGCCAATCTGGCGGCTAATGAGAAGGAACGCCGTTCGCTCGAAGATGACATCCAAATCCGCCAGACCAAGCTGAAGAAGCTGCGCGTACAAATCGAGCAGGCGGCCAACGAAACGCAACTCCACGCCTTCCAACATGAGATTCAATTCAGCGAAAGCGAGATCGGCAAGAACGAAGACCGCATTCTGACGCTAATGGAAGAAGCCGAAGCGCTGGAACCAAAGTTAAAAGAGGAGCAAGCCGCGCTCGCCGCGGCGCAAAAAGCGGGCGCCGAACATTTCCGCGCCGCCGAACAGGAACACAAAGCGGGAATAGCGCAAATCGCCAAAAACACCGAAAGCGTCAAGCAATTGGTTGCCGGCCTTGATCCCAAGTTCGCCGCCCTCTACGAACGCCTGCGCAAGAAATACAAAACCGGCCCGATCCTTTGCGAAGCCGTCGACGGCAACTGCGGCGTCTGCCACATGACCCTCCGCCTGGCCTTCTGGCAAGGCGTCAAAGTCGAACCCGACAAGCTTTGGCAGTGCGAGGAATGCTCGCGAATCCTTGTCTACAACCCGGCTCAGTTGCTGGCCTGACAAACGATTCGCAGCCAAATATCGCGTTCCAAAATTTCCCGCGGCGGAATTCCGTTAGCCGTCAGCGCCTTCACGACTCGCTCCCCGTGGCGCGGCGGAACGCCGCTGATGATGACGCGGCCGCCGGGGCGCAAAACGCGAGCCATTTCCGCAGCGTGATTCGTGATAGTTTCGGCGTTCAGATTGGCCAGCAAGAGGTCGATTGACCCGTCCCGAATCGAGCGAATCGAGCCGATGAAGAGCCCTACCGAGGGCGGTAAATCCTCCTTGGCCATCAATACCGCATCGGTGTCAATGTCGGCGGCCAATACTTTTTTGGTATGCATCGAACTGGCTGCCAGAGCCAGGATTCCGGAGCCCGTACCGAAGTCGAAAACGACATCGTCTGGACGCAGCTCCCGCTCCAAAGCCTCCAGGCAAAGTTGGGTTGTAAGGTCGGCGCCGGTCCCGAAGCCGACGCCCGGATTGATTACTAAACGGACGCGCCCTTCCGGCGTGGGATCTTCGTTCCATGGGGGAACGATCCAGAACCTCTCCCCAATCAATCGTCCTGGCCAAGCGGCGCGCGTTTCGGCCGCCCAGTCGATGTCGGGCTCGGATTCCCAGTGAGCGCCATGGGCGGCGTAGGCGGCAGCGTCGAACTCTTCCTCGAAAAAGGCCCGCAATTCCACGCGATTGGCGTTGAGATCGGTCTCCGTGATTCCTTGCGTCCCGTCCTCCCACAGCGCCGCGACGAGTTCGTCTTTTTGCTCGGCAGCGCATTCCAGTCGTAAAGAGACCATTCCTTTCAATGATAATGGCTGCATGCCCTTTCCCGATGAGTTGGCGGCGCTGTTTGAACGGGATCTGAAGCGCCTTACTAAAGAAGTACTGGCGTTTCCGTCTGATGAAGACTTGTGGGTTACCGCGGCTGGCGTCACGAACTCGGCCGGCAATCTGGCCCTGCATCTAGAGGGGAACCTACGCGAGTTTGTCGGACGTCAAATCGGCGGCATTCCTTACACCCGGGAACGGTCCTTGGAATTTTCAACGAAGAGACTGACGAGAGCCGAAATCGCTGCGCGAATCGATGCCGTTCGCAAGTTCATCGCGCCGGCCCTTGCTGACGCGAAGTTAGACGAAATTTTTCCCGAAGACGTTCTCGGTACGCCGCTTCCGACTCGCCATTTCCTAATTCATCTTTACGGGCATTTGAACTACCATCTGGGGCAAATCAACTATCTGCGTCGGATCAATGGTGGGTGCGCCTACCCCTGAATCCGGGTTTCCTTGCCGGCCCAGAACCTTTCGCGCAGTACGTTTTTGCGAATTTTCCCGGTGCCGGTTTTCGGCAGCGGCTCGTTTTCGAATTGAATGATCCGCGGCAGCTTGAAGCGGCCGAGGCGCTGTTCCAGGAATTGCAGAAGCTCCTCGTCGGTCACGGATGCGCCGTCCTTGCAAACGACAATCGCCGCGGGCACTTCGCCCCACTTTGGGTCCGGAGCGGCGACAACGGCGCATTCGAGCACGGCGGCGTGCGCGTAAATTGCCTTCTCCACTTCGATCGAGGAGATGTTTTCGCCGCCGCTGATGATGATCTCCTTTTTGCGATCGACGATGCGCAGATAGCCTTCCTTGTCCCACACCGCCATATCCCCGGTATGGAACCAGCCGTCGCGAATGACGGCGGCAGTGGCTTCGGGCTCGCGGTAGTAGCCGTCCATGACGTTGTCGCAGCGGGTAATGATTTCGCCAATGGCCTCGCCATCGCGCGGCAGAACGCGGCCCTCTGGGTCTACAACCCGGATTTCGATTCCCACTGCCGGCCAGCCGGTCATGGCCTGGCGCTGCCAGCGGTCCTGGTCGTTCGCGTATTCCACACCGGCGCGCGGCAGGGCCGTGGTGAGTATGGGGGACGTCTCCGAAAGCCCGTAGCCGGAGGCTGCGGTGCACTGGAAGGTTTTTTCGAGCCTTTCGATCAACGTGGGCGAAGACGCGGCGCCACCCATGAGAATCGTCCGAAGGCTGGAGGTATCGAACTTGCCCAGCTCCGGGCAGGCCAGCAGCGCATTGGCCATGGTAGGAACCATGCTCATGTCGGTGGCGCGATGCTGTTCGATGAGCTTTAGAACGGTCACGGGTTCGAAGCGGCGGACCATGACTTGCTTGGTGCCTAGAAACGTCGAAAATTGCGGCCGGCCCCAGCCGTTGGCGTGGAAGAGCGGAATTGTATGCAGATCCACCATGTTTTCCACGCGTGGACATGTGCAGGCGGCGTATAGCGCGTGGAGGTACAACGACCGGTGGGACAGAGCAACGCCCTTTGGCGTGCCGGTACTCCCGCTGGTGTAGAAGAGTTCCGCAACGCTGTTCTCATCAATGCCGGTCCAATCGACGGGCACGTTCTCCGTAGCCAGCAGCGCCGACGACGTCATCTCCGCGGCCGGATGCGGATCGTTCAGCGAGATGTAGTGTTCGATGCGCGGGCACTGCGGCTTAAGGGCCTCCACGGTGCCGCCGAAGTCGGTCTCAAAGAGCAGCGTTCGTGCGCCGGAGTGGTTGAGAACATTCACCAGTTCCGGAAGCGAAAGCCGCACATTAATTGGCATGACGACGGCGCCGGCCATGATGACGCCGTAGTAGCCTTCCAGCAGTTGATGCGTGTTGAAACTGAGGTAGGCCACACGATCGCCCGGCAGCACGCCCAGGTTCTTCAGCCCCCCGGCGAGCCGTTCGCAGCGGCGGCCGAACTCGGCGTATGTAAACTGCTGATCGCCGCAGACAATGCCGACTTTATTGGAGAAGACGTCCATCGCGCGGTAGAGGAATCGAATCGGAGTGAGTGGCAGAAACATGGCTGGCCGAGCGATGATTATATTCTGTTTCCACAATGAACCAGCGATACCAGTCGATCGATGCCCTGCGCGGACTAATCATGGTGATCATGGCGATTGACCACGCCAGCGCGTTTATCGCGCGCCAGCACGCGAGCGAATTCTGGGCAGGAGCGATGAGCTCCTATTCGGACGCTCTTCCGTTCTTAACCCGGCTGGTGACTCACCTTTGCGCTCCGGGCTTCTTCTTTTTACTGGGCGCGGGAGTGTATTGGTCGGGTTCCGCGAAGCGTGCGGCCTGGCGCGGGGCGGTGATCGTGCTGGTGGGGCAGTTGTTGGAAGCTCCTGTAATGTTCCTGCAGACGAGGCTGAAACCGGCGGCAGTGAGCTTGAACCGGATTAGCGCCCCGCCGCCGATCGATGGAACGGATCTCTATTGGGGTTTCATTACCCTTACGGGGCTGGGCCTGGTGATGATGGCCTGCGCGCTGCTACTACGGCTGCCGCGGTGGACATGGTGCCTTACGGCCGCGTTGTGCGTCGTGGCCACGAATTCTCTTCTGCCGGCCGATGGGAAGATCGGGCCGTTGTGGCAGGCGGTTCTTTTGACGCCGGGCCTGTCACAGCATGTGTTCGTGATTTATCCGGTCATTCCTTGGCTCGCCGCCGGAGCCGCGGGAATGTGTTTCGGGCATTGGTGGAGGTCGAATCCCGACTCCGCGGAAAAGCGCGTTTGGATCATCGGGCTAGTCGTGCTGCTGGCTGGCGTGGCAATACGCGCCAATGGAGGCTGGGGCAATATTCGTCTGCCGCGGGACTCCAGTTGGATCGAATTCCTGAACAACGTGAAATATCCTCCATCCCTGGTTTTCTTGTGCCTGGCCATAGGGGCGAACCTGATCCTTCTGGCGCTGGTGGCTCGGATTCCGGATAAACGACCGCTAGTCGTTTTCGGCCAGACGCCGCTGTTTTTCTACATCGTTCACTTCTATCTGCTGTTCGTGATCGGCTACACACTGTTCCCGGAAGCCTCGTCCCTCGAAACGATGTACTTTGTATGGGCGGTGGTGATCGTTGCGCTGTATCCGGTTTGCGCCTGGTACGGGCGGTTCAAATTGAGTAAGCCGCCGGATTCGATCTGGCGGATGTTTTGAATTAGCGGGCAAAACGGCGGAAGAAGCTTTCCTTCTTCCATGCCGGGCGCGACTTTTCGTTCGCGATTCTCTTCACCAGAGCCGTCAAATACTCGGTGAAGCGGGCCGCGGCTTCCTTGTTCACCGGCTGGCTGAGATCATCGCTCACAGCGTGGTAGCGGGTTTTCAGCCACTCATTTTGAATCTGCTCCTCGGGGCTCCCGGGTGTGTAGCCGAACTTAAAGGCCAGCGCCGGAATGCCTTCGCGAATAAAGCTGTATTGATCGCTACGTGTGAAGCGGCGCTGTTCGGGTATGGGGTCGGGGATGAGGGGCAGGTTGAACTCGGCGGCCATTTGGCGGGCGAGGTCGCCCAGCGTGGATTCGTCAATCCCCAAAATCGTCAACGCTTTCAACTCGTGCAGCGGCATAAACATGTCCATGTTGCAGTCGGCCACTATCTGTTTGCGCGGAACGGTGGGGAGCTTCGCGAAATAACGGGAACCTTGCAGGCCCTTTTCTTCGCCGGTGACAAGGAGAAAGAGCACTCCGCGTTCGAGTGGAGCAGCGCTCTTGAGTTGCCGTGCTACTTCGATCGCAGCGCCGACGCCGGAGGCATTGTCCATGGCGCCGTTGAAAATGCCATCGCCCGTGAAGGATTTCATTTTGCCGGTGTGGTCGATATGAGCGCTGACGACGACGTACTCTTTACGCTTGCCAGGCAAAAGCCCGACGACATTCTGGGATTCGAGCGTGCCCCGATTTACTTTCGCGACGGCCGAGAGTTCCTTGTTAAGCGGGAAGTGCGGCATCGGCGATTGGCTTTCGCTGAGCTTCAACAACTCCTGCCAGGTATGACCGGTTCCGTCGAAGAAGAGGCCGGCGTGTTCGGGGTTTATGGTGATTTGGATCCGCTGCCCGTTTTCCTCTTCCATGCCCGGCATCCGCGCCGCCATTTGCATCTGCACGCGGGCGGCGGAAGTCCTCATCCACGGCGTAGTTTGCACTTTGGGAATGGTGGCGACGCCGATGGCGCCGGCTTTACGAAGCGCGGCCCAACGAACGTCGGCGGATTGGACATGGGCGGCGAGGGGGCCGGGCCAACCCTTGGGCGCGCCGGCGATAATCACGGCGATCTTCCCCTTCAAATCGACACCACGTAGATCGTCATAGTCGAGCTCCGGTACCTGGAGGCCGTAGCCGGCGAAAACCATGGGTGCGCGAACAGTGGGAGCTGGGTTAGAACGGAGACCAATGAACGCTTCTTTGCCGAGCGTAAGTTTGGTCTCCTGGCCGTCGGCGATGATGGCCAGTGAAGAGCCGGATTCATCGATTTGCCGCGTGTCGAATGGGACGGGTTGGAACCAGCCATTCTTCCCCGCCGGTTGCAGGCCGATCTTCGCAAACTGATCGGCGGCGTACTCCGCGGCCAGGCGATGGCCCTCCGAACCGGTGTTGCGGCCTTCCAACCGGTCGTCGGCGAGGAACTTCACGTGTTCCCACCACCGCTCGGCGGTAGTCTCAGCGGACGCCGTCAGAGCCACAGAAAGCAGGTAAATAGTAACTCTGACCATGGTGGTGTTTTCCCCTATTATAATTAGGCAGGCCTCATGAAACGAAACCTCGCGTTCACAATAGGTGCCCTGTTACTGGGCTGGTGGGTGGTCGATGCGCAGATGGGGCGGAGGGCGCTGGACCGTCCGCTGCGGTTCCCGGCGCGAGGAATGAAAGGCGCCGTGGCCGGCGGCACTGACGCATCCGTCGATGCGGGAATGCGGCTCTTTTACCAGGGCGGTAACGCCGTGGATGCCGGCGTCGCCACGATGTTCGCGGCCAGCATCGTAGAATATTCGCACTTCGGATTCGGCGGAGAGGCGCCAATCCTGATCCGTACGAAGGACGGCCGGGTCATTGCGTTGGCGGGAGTCGGAACGATGCCGAAAGCGGCTACAGCCGAGTTCTTCCGGAACCGGAAAATGCTTCCGGGCGAGGTGCAGAATCTGGAGCCCAATGGGTTGAAGGGAATGGTTCCGGTAGCCGGACTGATGCCGGCGCTGGTGCCAGGGATGGTGGAAGCGGGGCTGGTGGCGCTTCGCGAATTCGGCGTGAAGTCGTTTGCCGAAGTGATTTTGCCGGCCATTGAATTGGCCGATGGCACGCCGTTGGACGAGCAGCGGGCGGGGTCGATTATGCGCAGCCGCCAGTTCTTTGAACTGTGGCCAACGGCGCAGAAAACTTTTCTGCCCGGGAAGCGGCCGGTGGCGCCTGGGATGATTTTCTCGCAGCCGGACCTGGCCCGGACATTGCGGTCAATGGTGGCCGAAGAGGCGCGGGTGTTGAAAGGCGGCGCGAGCCGGCAGGCGGCCATCGACGCTGTTCGCGACTACTTTTATCGCGGGGCGATCGCCCGAAAGATCGATGAGTTTTCGAAGGCCAATGGCGGATTGCTGCGTTATGAGGACATGGCGGCATTCCGGTTGGCACCCGAGGAGCCGGTTTCGACGACTTACCGCGGGTACACCATCTACAAGCCAGGCTTCTGGAGCCAGGGGCCGACGATGATCGAGACGCTGAATGTGCTGGAGGGCTACGACCTGGGCGGCATGCAGCATAACTCCGCGAAGTATACGCACACCATCGTGGAAGCGATGAAGCTGGGCTATGCCGACCGCGATACCTATTTCGGCGATCCGAAATTTGCGCAAGTCCCGGCGGAACGGTTACTTTCTAAAGCCTACGGCGAAGACCGGCGCCGGGAGATGAAAGACTATGCGTCGATGGAGTTCCTGCCGGGCGAAATCGGTGGCAAGCGCGGTCGGCATCCCGCGCAGAGCGAGATTGTCCGGACGAAGATTGACGATGCGCTGATGGCGCGCGACACGACCTGCGTGAACGCCGCCGATGCGGACGGACTTGTATTCACCGCGACGCCATCCGGCGCCTGGCTGCCGTCGGTGATTGCGGGCGACACTGGTATTCCGTTGACGCAGCGCGCGCAGAGTTTTCTGCTGGTGGAAGGGCACCCGAACGAACTCGCCGGGGGCAAGCGTCCGCGCGTGACGTTGAGCCCGACTCTGGTGACGCGGGATGGGAAGCCCTATCTGGCCTTGTCGACGCCGGGCGGCGACAACCAGGACCAGGCGCTGCTGCAGTTAATTTTGAATGTGGTCGACTTCGGGATGAATGCGCAGATGGCGCTCGAGGCGCCTCGATTCCAGACTCGCCACCTGGTGTCGAGCTTCGACAATCACGCGATGAATCCGGGGGACCTTCTGCTGGATGACCGAATTGGCGGGGACGTCGCCGAGAATCTGACTCGCCGCGGACATAAGACGGAGACGCGGTCCCGCTGGGCGAGCGGTTCGGCGCCGACGCTGATTCGCTTCACTCCGGCGGGCGTGTTGGAATCGGGCGCGGATCCCTACGGCTACCGGGTGTCACGGGCTTGGTAACAGGTTCGTTGTTCGACGAGCCGCGTCCGTTGGCGGCGCGGTTGGCGACGCTCGCGCAGCGCGGTGTGCTGATCGGGACGAGCTCATGGAAGTATGAGGGATGGCTGGGTTCCATTTACACGCCGGAACGGTATGTGACACGCGGGAAGTTCTCGCAGAAGAAGTTCGACGAGACGTGCCTGGCCGAGTACGCGGAGACCTTTCCGATTGTTTGCGGCGATTTTTCGTTCTATCAGTTTCCGTCCGACGAGTTCTGGCGGAAGCTGTTCGGCAGCAGTCCGTCGGCGCTGCAATTTGCCTTCAAGGTGCCGGAGGAGATTACGTGCAAGAAGTGGCCGGCGCACGCGCGATACGGACAGCGCGCGGGGATGGAGAATGAGAATTTCCTGAACGCCGCTGTGTTCACTCGGCTTTTTTATGAGCCGCTGTTGGCTTATGGCGGGCGTGCGGCATTGTTCATCTTCGAATTTGGAACGTTTTCGAAAGCGTCCTTCCCGACTGTGAGTGATTTCCTGGATCAACTGGACGGGTTTCTGTCAGCACTTCCGGAGGGCCCCCGTTATTCGGTGGAGATCCGCAATGCGGAGTATTTATGTCCGGAGTATTTCGCGGTATTGCGGGCGAACGGGGTTGCGCATGTGTTCAATTCCTGGACGCGCATGCCGGATTTGCGAACACAGACTGCGATCGACGATGCCTATACGGCGGGGTTTACGGTAACGCGGGCGCTGCTGCGGCGAGGGCGGAACTATGAAGATGCGGTGAAGGCGTTCTCGCCGTACAAAGAGATTCAGGACCCGATTCCTGAGACACGGGATGCGTTGCGAGCGTTGATCCAGAAATCGCTGGGGGAGCGAAAGATGGCGTATATTTTCGTGAATAACCGGCTGGAAGGGAACGCGCCGGGCACGATCGAGGCCGTGTTGGATTCGCTCGAGGAGTAGCTATTCGTGGGCTTTGATGAACTCGAATCGCTCGCGGAGGATTTGGGGTAGTTTGTCCTCCATTTCCCCGGTGATAAGGCCGACGTTGAGCATGTCGCGGATATGCGTCATGTCTTTCAGGCGATTGCTGGTGAGTTTCATTATTAGCAATTGGAAGACGGGCGCTATCCGGAAGTCTTCGATGCGGTCCGGTTCTTCAATCTCTGGGACCACCGCCAATTCGTGAGCCCGAACGAATTCACCGGCAAACACCAAATGAACGGCGCTGTAGGCCTTCGGCTGGTCGAAATCGACAAGCATGTCGATACCGGCGACGTGGCGGAATTGGAAACCATGACTGCCGGCAAGTTCCGTAATTTTGGCGAGGTCGCGCCGACGAATGCAGACGTCAACATCTCTCGTAAGTCGTGCTTCCATGGGGTCGATTTGGTTCACGTGTAAATACGTCGCCATCCCGCCCACGAATTGATATTCGACGCCTGCTTCCTCGAGGAGCGCCGCCGCTCGTTTCATAGCCTCGAAAAGTTGGTCCAATTTTTCCTCGAATAAGGCGTTCACCAACATTATGGCCATTATAGTTCGAGGAGTCCGCGGGCATTAATAACTCGGACGCTCCGCCACTCGTGCGGAAAGTCCCGAAGGTTGCCGGTCACCACATACTCCGCATCGGCGGCGAGCGCACACTCGAGTAGCAGATTGTCGTCCGGGTCCAAACAGGCGGTGCAAGTTTCGCTGGGCTGCGCACGGATGGCGGCGCGGAGAATGGATTCGATTAACGCTTCCAGACACTCACGCTGTTTAGCGAACTTCTTCCGTTGTGCTACTTCGCGGTATTCGGCCTCTATCGCCTCCGAAACACAAGGAGTGAAACGGTCCGTGAGCGCCACTACCCGCGACTCATTGCCGCCCGGTTTCCAGCAGGCCGAAATGAGTATGTTGGTGTCCAGGACAATTCGCATGGGAAGATTGGTTTTGGATGAACGACGAACTCGGGAACCGAATTAAAACCTACTACGAAGACCCGGCCCGTGTCCTGCTGCCGCGGAAAACATGGGTGGTTATTCGTGTCGACGGAAAGGGTTTTCACACGTTCACCAAAGATCTCGAACGGCCGTATTCGCGGCCGCTTGCCGATGCTTTAGATGCGGCCGCCGTCTTCGTGGCGAGCCAGATGGCCGGATGCGCATTCGCCTACGGACAGAGCGATGAGTACTCCTTCTTGATGTCCGATTTCGGCCGCGACGATTCCCGAATGTGGTTCGACGGTTCCGTACAGAAAATCGCCTCGGTTACGGCGAGCCTGTTCACGGCAGGCTTCCACCGCGCCTACGCCGATGCCGGATACGCGGCCTTCGATGCCCGCGTGTTCGCCATTCCACACCGCCGCGAAGTGGAGCGGTACTTCATCTGGCGGCAGGCCGATGCCACGCGGAACAGCCTGAATATGCTGGCTTCGGCGCACTACACGCATATCGAGCTGCTGGGTAAATCGGCGGCGGAGAAGCACGATCTGCTGCACGCCAAGGGAGAAAACTGGGCCAAGTGGCCGGCCGACTTCAAACGTGGGCGCGCCGTCCGGCCCGATTTCAGCGGCTTCTCGGTGGATCGGGAGATTCCGGTTTTCACGCGGGAACCGGCGTATTTGGACAGCCTGATCCCGAAACCGGATTGAATATAGGAGAGTAGGACGATGATTGGAACGGTTGTTCAGGACTTGCGTTACGGCGCCAGGGAACTTCGGAAGAACAAAGGGTTCACCGCGACAGCGATCCTTTCCCTCGCGCTCGGGATCATGGCTGCAACTGCGATGTACAGCGTGATCTACGGCGTTGTCATCGATCCGTTTCCTTACAAAGACGTCGATAATTTGGTGAGCATCGCGCTGCGGAATCCGGAGCAGCGCGGCTGGCGGTCCAACTATAGTGTCGATGAGTTCGCCGAACTCTCGGCGCGGGCGACGATCTTCGAAGGCCTCGCGGCGTCGACCATCTCCGACGTCCTTTGGATCTCCGATGGAGAACCGCAGCGGTTGCGAGGCAATCATATTTCCAATACCGGCTTCGACGTAATGGGCGTGCCGGCGCTATTGGGCCGTATCGTCACGAGCAAGGAAGAAGACCCGGAAACGAAAGCGGTGCTTGGCTACCGGTTCTGGGCGAACCGGTTTGCGGCGAATCCGGGAGTAATCGGCCAAACGCTTGTATTGAACGGACGGCCGCGGACCATCGTTGGCGTGATGCCGCCACGCTTCAGCTTTCGCGGGGCTGACGTCTACCTGCCGATTCAATATCGGGCGGGCCAAACGCCGGAGGGCGTGAGCAGCGTTCACTTAACGGCGCGGCGGAAGGCGGGCGTGGGCAATGCGCAGGCGCAAGCCGATCTGGACCCGATCTTCCGCGACTTAGCGGTGAAATTTCCAGCGCGTTTTCCGCCCCAGTGGCGCATTGAACTGATCACATTCGCCGAGACCTTCCCCAGCGACATTCGCGAGATTCTTTGGGTGATGTTTGGCGCCGTTGGCCTGCTGCTGCTGATCGCCTGTGCCAACGTCTCCAACCTGCTTCTGGCGCGGGCCTCCACGCGGCAGCGCGAGATGGCGATGCGGGCGGCGCTCGGCGCCGGTCGCGGCCGACTGTTCCGGCAACTGTTGACGGAAAGCCTGCTGCTGGGGCTGGCCGGCGGCGCTTTGGGCGTTCTGGGATCGTGGGGCGGGCTGCAGGCGATTCTCGCCGTAGTGCCCCCGGACGTAATTCCCAGCGAATCGGAAGTTGTGCTGAATGTGCCGGTATTGGCCTTCAGCTTTGTACTATGTCTGGCGACGACACTTCTTTTCGGTCTTGCGCCAGCGCTGCATGCCACCACCGGGGAACTCGCCCATCCGCTGCGCGAGGCAGGCCGGGGATCGGGCGGCGGACGGAAGATGGCGATTCTTCGCGGAGGGCTAATGGTGGTGGAGTTGAGCCTCGCCATCGTACTGCTCTCCGGCGCGGGCCTGTTTCTGAAAATGGTTCTGCAGCTCTATAGCCTGCCGACTCCGGTAGGTGTTGAGAATCGGCTGGTGATGCGCCTGCCGCTGGCGGCGCAACGGTATCCAACGGCGGAGCGGCGATCGGCATTCATCGGCCAGGCCCTGGAGCGGATCAACGCCACGCCCGGCGTGCTATCGGCCAGCGTCAACGGCGGCATTCATCCGATTGGCGCGTGGAGTTTCCTGATGGAATTTCCAGGCATTACGCAGGCCGATTCGCGTCCCGTCCTGACGCATCAGGTAGATGCGAATTATCTGCGGACGACGGGCATCGCCATGCGTTCCGGACGATGGCTGAGCGCCGACGATGTGGCCGGCCGGCGGCAGGTGGCCGTGGTGAATGAGGCGTTTCTGGCGCGGTATTTCAACGGGCAGTCGCCCTTGGCGCGGCAACTGCGGATTCCCCGGCTAGCCAATCCGCCGTTCAACGTGAAGGACGCCTCGTTCGAAATCATCGGCGTGGCGCAGGACGCCATGCACGACCAGGTGAAGGGACAAGCGCTGCCCGAGATCTATACGCCGTATTCGGTCACCGGGTTGGCCGATACGCTCGTGGTCCGTACGCAGGGCGAGCCGATGAAGATGGCCAAGGTGGTGAAGGAACAGATCTATCAGTTAGACGGTTCCCAATTCGTCGATGACACGCAGACGCTGGCGGCTCTCATGGACCGATCGATTTACAGCCGCGGCCGGTTTCACTTATGGCTGATGGGGGTCTTCGCATCCATCGGACTTATGCTGGCAGTTATCGGCGTTTACGGGCTTATGTCGCAGTTTGTCGCCCAACAAAGGCAGGAGATCGGTGTGCGGTTGGCCATTGGGGCGCAGTTTGGAGATATTTTGCGGTTAGTGCTGCGCCGGGGAGTTCTTTTAATCGCCGTTGGGATTTCCGCCGGCGTGGGCGTTACCGCGCTGCTGCTCCGCCGGTTCGGCGGAGAGCTTCGCGTCGCAAACCCGTTCGACCCCGGTTCACTGGGCGGCGCGTGTCTGGTTCTGTTCGCCGCCGGACTGGCCGCCTGCCTGATTCCCGCCATTCGAGCGGGCCGTTTGAACCCGGTGGAGATCCTGCGTCCAGAGTAGTCCGGAGTAGTCCGGCGCGCCACGCGGGGCGTGCCGGACTGCCGGCCAAATACTACTTACTTGCAGGAATCGGCAATATGTTCGACGGAGTCGACTCGAAATACGGCCTTTTCATCCTGTTTGGCCGGGGAACCATTGACCTTAACTTTGTGGTCGATGTGTTTAGAGAGGTCCTGCGTGGAGACGAGCGGCGTCTGTTGGCCGGAGGCCGTGGTAAGTATGAATTCACCGGCGGCGTTTCCTTTAGTGAGGCATCCTGTGACGGAATTAGCTTTGTGGGCATCGCCTGCGGGCGGGGGTGGGGCCTGAGCCAAAGCAAAGCCGGCGCAGAGAACGAATGGGGCAACGAGGCTACGAAGTATCACGAGTTAACTCCTTCTTAACCGGCGCTTAGACCGGAGGTGAATGACGCCATCGTGGCGTTTCAACACATCCGAAGCATTTGGAATGCCAGAGCAGTAGCCTTCGATGTTTGAGTAAGTTAGCCGTTAATTGTGGTAACTTACCGGTAGAAACTGCCAGTCGGCGGCTATAGCTTGTATAGCATTAAGTAAACGATAACACCGGTAACGCTGACATATGCCCATAGAGGAAACGTGATACGCGCAATTTTCGCGTGTGCCGGAAACCGCTCCCGCAGCGCGCGGATGAGTGTCACGGGCGCCATAACGCCAACGAATGCCGCCAGTATGGTGTGGCTGAGCAGGATGGCGAAATAGACCACACGGATAGGGCCTTCTTTCTGGAACCGGACGGAGCCGACGTTGAAGTGATAGACCAGATAAGAAGTCAGGAAAACCGCCGACACCGTAAAGGCGGCCAGCATCACCTTGCGGTGGGCCTCGCGACGGCCCTGCCGGATAAGCCGGTAACCGATCAGGAGCAGGATAAACGCCGTTGCGTTGAGCGCTGCGTTCAATGCCGGCAAGTCGCGAATTTCCATTTACGATCCTTCCTGGTAAAGCGTCGAGATTCCCGCGTAGAGGGCGTCGAGTTCCTCCGGCGTCGCAGTAGGGAAGTGTCCGCGGACGCGGCCATCCCGGTCCATCAACATCACCCGTGTCGTGTGGCTTTGTTCCGCGTCCAGGGCGCCCACTTGAAAACCATCCCTGGCTAACGCGCTGATGGTTTCGCGCGGGCCGGTGAGGAAGAACCAGCGAGCGGGGTCCGCCTTGTAGCGCTTGGCATAGGCGCCAAGTACTTCAGGCGTATCACGCTCCGGGTCCACCGTGAAGGAAACGATTTTCAGGCCTTTGAAGCTATAGGTCTTTTCCTGCACATTGTGGATCTCCGTGTTCAGGCGCGGGCACGGCCCTTTGCAGGAGGCAAAGAAGAACGACGCCAGCCACGGCCCGCTGTGAAGGCTGGCGCTGTCGAAGCTTGCCCCGGTTTGCGACGTTAGTTTGAACGGCGGAACGGTGTTGTAAATCGGCAGCGGCTTGGCACGACGGCACCCGGTGGCCAAACCGAAGGCGGCCAGCCACTCCCGCCTGCTAAAGGCGCGGGCGGTCAAGGAGCAGCAACCCATAAAGCACCGGCAGATAAATGACCGACACGAGCAGGACGTTGCGCGCGCGGAGGAAGCTGCGGTCGTTCGACATGCGCACGCAAGCGGCGACGAACGCAACTCCGGCGGCCAGCGTGCCGGCGGCGTAGATGTTTCCGGTCATTCCGAGATAACGCGGGGCCAAGCTTACGGGGATCAGCAAAATGGAGAACACCAGCATCTGCCGGACGGTGGATTCGCCGTCGGGCTCCACGACGGGCAGCATCTTTATGCCGGCGCGTAGGTAGTCTTCCCGGTACATCCACGCGATAGCGTAGAAGTGCGGGAATTGCCAGAGAAAGAGAATCGCGTAGAGTACCCAGGCTTCCGCGGTAAGCGTGCCGCTGGCGGCCGCGTACCCGATCAGCGGGGGCATCGCGCCCGGAATGGCGCCGAGCGTTGTGGAAACCGGGGAGATCCGCTTTAAGGGCGTGTAAATGCCCAGATATGTGATCAGCGTGAAGAGTCCGAGTCCGGCCGATAGCCAGTTGACGCCTACGCCTAGCTCGACGAAGCCCAACACCGACAGCGCCAAGCCGAAAAGCAATGCATTCGTCGCCGACATCTGGCCCGACGGCAGCGGACGCTTCTCGGTGCGGCGCATCCGCGCGTCAGCATCGCGCTCATACCACTGATTCAGGGCGGCTGTTCCGGAGGCGATGAGGCCCGTGCCCACTATGGTATGCAGCAGCGCCCAAAAATCGACCGCGCCCGTCAGTCCAAAGTAATACCCCATCCCGGTGCTCATCAGGATCAGCCACGTAATGCGGGGTTTGGTTAGGGCGATATAGGGCTTCATGGAGCCACCACGCCAGGGCGAACGTATCGCGATATTTGCATTCCCATCAGCGCCGAACAGGCCGTCGTCAGCGCTCCGACGGCGACATGCATCACTGTAAAGATTAACATGGCGGCCTGGCCGGTGGCTTGTTCGCGGAACTCCAAACGATACAGATAGGCGCCGAGACCAATCAGCATTTGCACGCCGGTAACGATGAGCAGGACCAGCGCCGGGCGCTTAACCGCGGGAGGGGCCTGTTCGGTTGAAAACGCGGCGATTCCGGCGTACATCACCATGCCCATTGCGAGCATTGCTCCGGCGACATGGGGCATCAAGCCAACGATCTGGTGCCGGTACAAAGCGCCAAGAGCGGTCTGAATCAAAAGGCCGGCCCATGTGGCGCGGGCCAGAGTTTGGAGGGACGGCGAACCTTCGTCTGCAACCCGCGCCGGTTCGGTTTTCCAAGAGAATCGCAGAGCCGCAACCGCACAGACGGAGGTTAGAAGCGAGGCCGAAACGGCATGCAGCAATCCGGCAAACGCCGGTGCGATTTTGGCTTCCAACAGTCCGCCGGGTAGGGCGGCCAACGCCACCGAGCCAATCAGCCACAGGCGCAAAGGGCCGTTGACCGAGAAAGCGACCACGAGCGCGCCGGCGCCGGCCAGCGTACCAAGGGCCCTGTGGGCTCCCTTCCAAACTCCTAAGTTCAATCCGGACAAGGTATTAGCGCTCGTCAAGTGAGCCCCGGTAACGACGGCGGCCACCGTAAAAACGGCTGTTGCCAAGGCGAGGACGCGCACAGAACGAGGGCCCATTCCTCTGTCCAGTTTATCTCATTTCAAGAAAAATTCTAGTTTTACAAGAAGAATTCTAGTTCTTAAAAGAGAAATCGGCGGTTTTGGTGTCCTTAGCGGCCACCGTGACCTTAATCTCCTGCGTGCCCAGTTTCTCGTGCCAGGCTTCCAATGTGTAGTCGCCCGGCGGCAGGCCCTTCAACGAGAAACTGCCGTCATCAGAGGTTACAGCGAAGAATGGGTGGGCAACGACGCCGACATAAGCCTTCATCCAGGGGTGCACGTTGCATTTGAATGGGATCATGATGTCCTCCTTTTCAAATTGTTTGACGAGCTTTTCCCCCTTCGGCGCCTGCGACGTGTTCCACTCTTTGTTGTTCTTCGGCATCGGATGGACATTGTGCATCGAGGGGTCATTATTGGTGAACACCAGGTCTTGGCCGGTCATGACGCCTAGAACGCGCGGCGTGTAGATACAACCCTTCTGATCCATAACGACCGCCGCGGAGGGTACAGGCCATTGCCGTGCCGGGAGGCCGGATTTCACATAAACAAAGACATTTTTTAGGGTTCCGTTGGGGTTGACGACGGTATCTTCGACCGGGATCGGCCCTTTGTGCTGATTGGCGCAGGCCGGTACGGCGTCCATGCTGATCGTCTTTGCGGCAGGCTTTTCGCCGGTATAGGTGGCTTTTCCCGTGATGTCGGCGACCGAGGCCGGGTCCACGGCGGCCGGCGCGGGCGCTTCGGCCTTCTTCTCTTCGGGCTTGGAGCCGCCGCACGAGGAAATCATCAGTATGCCGGCCGCCAGGGCCGGAAAAAACTTCAAAACTAGCGCCATAGGGTACATCATAGTATTCAATTCGCAACAATCGCTATGCATCGCTCGAATCTGTTACTTCTTTGGCTTCCCGCCCTATTGATGGCTGCGCCCCGGCCGCTCTCGCTCGACGACATGCACAAGTTTAAGGACGTCGGCGATCCGCGCTGTTCGCCCGATGGGAAATGGGTGGCCTACACGCTCGCCTCGACCGATACGGCGGCAGACAAGCGGGATACCGATATCTGGATGGCCAGTCTCGATGGGAAGACTCAACTCCGGGTGACGGCGTCGGCGGAGGCGGAGACCTCGCCCCGTTGGAGTCCGGATGGGCGGTACCTGGCGTTTTTGTCCGGCCGTCCGGGGACGGGAAAGAACAAGGGGACGCAGATTTGGCTGCTCGACCGCAGGGGCGGGGAAGCCGAACAGCTCACCGATTCGAAAGCGCGGATTTCGGGCTTTGAGTGGGCACCGGATTCCAAGCGAATGGCCGTTCTGATGCGGGATGAGGAAGAAGAGGTCAAGAAGCTGGCGGAAAAGGACCGGGAGAAGCCGCGGCCGATCGTGATCGACCGGTATTCGTTCAAGCGGGATGGTTCCGGGTTCTTGAACGGTGTCAAACGCACGCGAATCCATTTGTTGACACTCGCAAGCAAGCAGTTGGAACTACTGACGACGGCCGACTTCGATGAAGCAGCGCCGGTATGGTCGCCCGACGGCGGGCGGATCGCCTTTGTTTCGAATCATGCCAAGGATTGGGACCGCGTACCTTCATCGGACGTTTTTGTCGTTGAAGCCAAGGCGGGCTCGCCGCCGCGGCGGCTGACGACGTTCGACGGGCCGGATTCGAATCCGGTGTGGTCGCCGGACGGAAAATCGATTGCGTACTTGAAGGGCAGCGACCACGGCCTGGGCGAGTACAACATGACGCAACTGGCGGTGATCCCGGCCGACGGCGGAGCGGCGCGGATCGTGACTTCGGCGCTCGACCGCGGCGTTTCACGGCCGGACTTCACGGCCGATGGGAAGGCGCTGCGGTTCCTGGTTGCCGATGACATGTCGGTCTATCTGGCGCGTGTGGCGGTATCGGGCGGTGCAGTCGAGCGGTTGACCACCGGCCAGCGCGTGCTTTCCGCGTGGGACCAGGCAGGGGATGCATCGGTGGCATTGGTAGCCTCCGACAACAGCCCCGCCGAAGTGCATGTCTTTGAGAATGGGTCGCTGCGAAAGTTGACCGGGCATAACGATGCGCTCCTGGCGGAACTCTCGATGCCGGTAACCGAGGAAGTGCGCTTCAAAGCCAAGGACGGCAACGAAGTGCATGGCCTGCTGACGAAACCGGTTGGGTATGAGGAGGGAAGGAAGTATCCGATGCTGCTGCGTATCCATGGTGGGCCGAACTCCCAGGATCAGCACGCCTTTCAATACGAGAAGCAAATTTTCGCTGCGGCAGGATTCGCGGTTTTGAACGTGAACTACCGGGGTTCGAACGGCCGGGGCCAGCAGTATACGGTATCAATTGCCAAGGATTGGGGGAACAAGGAGGTCATTGATCTGCTGGCCGGTGTCGATTATGCGGTGGCAAGAGGCGTGGCCGATCCGAACCGGCTCGGCGTAGGCGGCTGGAGCTACGGCGGGATACTCACGGACTACTTGATCGCCACGACCACCCGGTTCAAAGCCGCAACCAGCGGGGCGGGCGTCGCCTTTCCGCTGGCCTTTTACGGACACGATCAGTACATCCGGCAGTACGACAATGAGTTCGGGCCCCCGTGGAAGTCGGGCATCGAGCCCTGGCTGAAAGTCAGCTACCCGTTCCTTCACGCCGACCGCATCAAGACGCCAACACTCTTCCTTTGCGGGGACAAGGACTTCAACGTGCCGCTGTTGGGCAGTGAGCAGATGTATCAGGCCCTGCGGAACGTCGGCGTTGATTCGGAATTGATCATCTATCCCGGCGAGAATCACGGGATTACCCGCCCGAGTTTCCAACGGGACCGGATGCAGCGTTATCTGGACTGGTACAAGAAGTACCTGTGACTTAGCCCATGGCGACGCGGCTGGGCCCTTTTGCGCCCTGGGGCAGATAGAGCAGTTGAAACTGCTGAATCTGGCTCAGCTCTTCAGTGAGTTTTTCGATGCTGATGCCCGGCCAGGCGCTTTGCGCCTGCTTATGAATGGATTGCAATAGCGAGATGCCCAGCACGCAATAGAAGGCGTGAATGCGGATTTTGCTGTCGGTCCAGTGGTACATGGGTCCCCAACCAGGGCTGTCCAAATTAGGCCAGTAGGGTTGACCGCGGGTTTGAAAGTAAAAGGGTTTGCTTGCGAGTACCGTTAATCCGAAGTTGAGGTGGGGGTGTTGTCATTTGTAGGGCGCAGCAAGAGCTGTCCAAAATCTGCAACCGAGAAATGGCTGTACTGCGGAGGCAGATAGTCGGATCGAAGAGGCGGCGGGCCTTCCAACGGCTGATCGAGGAAGCGCCAGAGGTCACGGTAAACGAAGAGTTGCTGGCGCAGCAGCGCTACGAAGCGGCTGAGATGCCATTGGAGACGGCTGCGCAATTGCAGGTAGCGCAGGAGTAACAAGGCAATCAATGCTGTCCAAATTTGAATCTTCAGAGCTTTGGCCGAGGTGCCCACGAAAGTCTTGATTTTCAGATTCTGTTTGAGCGCCCGAAAGAGCAGTTCGATCTGCCAGCGCTGCCGGTAGACGGCGGCTACCAGGACGGCGTCCAGCGTGAGATG
>Ga0315912_10000342_pt1 | contig 94156 bp, 100 predicted proteins | sample VfabasoilMG_FD_204469 | JGI IMG/M metagenome (GOLD analysis project Ga0315912, IMG submission 204469) | Garden soil microbial communities collected in Santa Monica, California, United States - V. faba soil | ecosystem: Environmental > Terrestrial > Soil > Garden | place: USA: California... | reverse complement strand
CCGGGACTATTCTCCGCGAGTGCATTGATCGGATCGAGATTCGCCATGAAGTCGGCCATTACGGGACTATCCAGTGGCGCAAGCATTTTTGCAATATTAATTTCGGCGAGGTGAAACTTCATGGTATTAATAGTAGTTTGAAGTAAAAATAGAACCCTGGTTATGATGCGTCAAGAGGTAACAAAAAGGTTACTGGTAAAAAAATCGTCCGAGACTGAGCTGAGCCAGTGCTCGGTCATTGCCACCCTGAAAGTATTTGCCACGAAGTGGAAGCCTTGCATTCTTTGTTATTTATCGGAAGGCCCGCTTCGCTACAACGATCTGTACCGGATCATTCCGAACATAAGTCGCAAAGTTTTATCCGAGCATTTGAGTGAATTGATCCGCGACGAATTAGTTACCCGAACGCAATACGATGATAAGCTCCAACGGGTAGAGTATGAATTGACTGACAAAGGAAGATCGCTATTTCCGATCATGGAGCACCTTCAGGATTGGGGGATGCGAAACATAAAAAATGTACTGTCTATTGAAGACATGCTGAAAACATTGGAGCCAAGTTGATCTTGCTAAATCGGAGTGTAGTCCAAAGGAAAATTTTGTCCTCCGTTCGGAGTGAGGGCCTTTGTTGGTGAAGAACACCAACAAAGAACAGTTTAATGTTCTAATTTTTCAATCTTCCAATTTGACTTTAGTCGTAATGTCTTGTTGATGGCCAGGCTTCGTTCAGGGAAGCTTTCAATCCTCTGCACACGAAAATATTAACGTTGTTCTCGTAAGGCATACAATACTGGCATTTTGATACACCTACAAGTTCGCACGACTCGAAATCATCTTTGTGCTCCTCCATGTCTCCTCCCAGAATTAATACGACTTCGCCGGTGTAATCGCGTGTTCCCCACCACCAGTAGTTGTTGTGAGACCCAACGGATTTAGGAAGATTGTATTCCTTTCCAAAAAAATCAATCGCTCCACATCGTCCGTAATTATCGGAATAGATTGCACACTTCTTCTGATCCTCAGGGCTCAGACTTTGGTATACCTTCGCGACATCATGCGCCTTTTCTTTCCATCCAAACATGTCGGCATAGAATTGAGGAAGCTCGGCAAGTTCTTTGTTTTCAGAGGAGGTAGGGGCCATGCCGATTTTCTTCGCATAGGCAACGTAGTCGGTTACGGAAAGCACCGGTAGTACCAGCGGCAACAGGAACATCAAACTGACCAGCAGCAATCCTGCATAGGCATAACGAACAATCTTCTGCCATGCGCTTGCAAACGTCTGTTCAATCCAAATCGCTCCTGCGGCAAACAACATCGCATAGGCCGGAGAAAGGTATTCGCCTTTGCTGGTTCGGTTAAAGAGTAAAATCAAAAAAGCCGTGAGGTACACCCATCCCAGGATTCTGAATTTCTTCAACGGCGGGTAAAAGAAGAATGCGAATAACCCTCCGAGCCAAAGCGGCAAGCTGACCGGATTGAGGAGTAGTATTTGTTCGGTAATGAAATCAAGGTAAGAACGCCCGGCATATTTTCCAGCCGACGCATTGTGAATGAATTCAAGATGAGCCCAATCGTGTGTAGCGTTCCAGAGGATGTAAGGATGAAAAATCAAAAAGGCAATGACGCCCGTTAAGTAAGGCCATCGCGTTGCGAACGCTTGCCGATTCGTCAGGAGTAAACCCACGAAAATGCCGGCGCCTAAAAAGAGTACGCTGATCTTATTGAGTAGTCCGATACCCAGTACCAGCCCCAGCAGTACCCAGTATTTCTTTTCTTCTGTGTTGATGATTCGAATAAGGAGATAGATCGCCAGCGCCCAAAGGAAAATGTCAATGGCATTCATCGAGTAGATCAAACTCATGCCGGTGTGGATGAGCGACGTAAAAATCGCCAGACACGCGAGGAAGATTGCAAAACTTTTACCCCCGAGTTCCTTTACCATCAACCCTGTGAGTACAATCGTGAGCGCGTGCGCTAATGAAGGGACCAACCGGATTGCTGTGAGGCTGTCGCCAAAAATGAGTCGGCTGATCTTAAGCATGTACAAAGAGAAAGGAGGTTGGTCTACATATCCCCAGGCCAGGTGATCGCTGCAGGCGATGTAGTAAAGCTCGTCACGGAAAAATCCGTACGCGCCGTTGAGGTTTGTAATAAGGTGCAAGAGGAAGCACGCACTTGCCAGCGCACCGATAATAATCTTATCAGAGGAACTCAGGCGATTTTCGGTCATGCGAGGTTACTGCTTGTCATCGTTGATCTCCACCCAATATCCGTCGGGGTCCTGAAGCCAAAGCTGGTGCACGCCATCGACTCGCGAGGAGAATACCATTTTCTTTCCATGGAGATCTTCAAACGCGATATTTTTCTTCCGGAGATTTTCAGCAAAAGCTTCAACCGACGGAACGCTAAAGCAGGTGTGCTGGTTTTTGTAGTATTCCTTTTTGGCGGGCGAGCCTTCTATAATATGAACGGTAACGCCAGGACCGGCACCCAACCAGGTATGCTTTCCATCCTTAAAAGGTTCGGGAACGATTTCGAGCCCAATGACGGAATGGTAGAAGTCCGTGCTGGCTTGAAGGTTCGTTACATAAATGGCGGTGTGATTGAGGACAGGTTTGGCGGGTTGGTCGGCCGATTGCGCCTGCAACTGAAAGGCAACAAAAAAGAGAAAAGCCAGGACATACATTTTTTTACTCATGACCATGAAGGGTTGTTACACGTATAAAGTTAGAAAAATTGACAGTTGACAAATGTCAGTTGACAACGTTCCAGTATAAGCTATTAAGTTCGTTGTCTATTGCCTCCCGATAGCTATCGGGATGTCAATTGTCAACTGATTTAATCTGCGGCATATGCATGTTAGAACTATTTCTACGGATATCAAAATCCGTGGTTTCGCTTTTAAAATTGTTATTGAACAAATGAATTTCCAGATCTTCGCGCCGGGTTGGATTGGTCCATGGAATTGAAACATACGCAGCGGATTTTTCTTAGTGTCTTCTTTTTTCTTTCGGGGATTTGCTTTTCGAGCTGGGCCTCGCGCATCCCGACTATCAAAACGAGCTTTGGTTATAACGAAGCGCAGTTGGGAACCATCCTTCTGGCCATGCCCATCAGTTCGTTGATCGGACTTCCCATTTCCGGCTGGCTGGTCTCACGGTTTGATAGCCGATTGCCCATGGCGGCGGCGTTTGTACTTCTTAGTATTGCCATATCGTTGATCGGTTTTGCTCCAAACACCGTGGTGCTGGTTGCCGCGATCAGTTTGCTGGCCTTCAGTTTCAGGATTTTGAATATTTCCATGAACACCCAGGCGATCACGCTTCAAAAACTATTTGACCGGAAGATCAACGGATCTTTTCACGGATTGTGGAGTACTGGTGGAATTGTAGGCGTGGCGTTTTCAACCTTAATGGTCGGATTGGACGTACCGATGAATATCCATCTCCTGATCATATCCGTCATTACGCTGTTGGCCACCTTTTTTTGCTTTCGCTATTTGATCCGGAATGATCGCACGACAACGGGAAACAAGTTGATGCTGAAGAATCCCGATCCATACATTGTCTACTTGGGATTTCTTGTCTTCTTCGCTGCGATCTGTGAAGGAGGAATGTTCGACTGGAGTGGCGTATACTTCAAGGAGGTCGTGAAGATTGAGTTGTTTACACTTGGCTATCTGACCTTCATGATCTTCATGGCGCTGTCACGATTTGCGTCGGATTATATCATTGAACAAATCGGAATGGAGAAGAACTACATCGTGTGTTCAGTCTTCATTGTTTTGGGCATCGGACTCGCGGTAATTTTTCCAGGCTTCTGGCCGTCCATGATCGGATTTTGTTTGGTGGGTTTTGGAACAGCCGCCGTGATACCGATGACTTTCCTGCTCGCGGGCCAATCCACGAAGTACTCACCGGGTATGGCCATTTCGATCATCGCTACTTACAGCATCATGGGCATGTTGATCGGGCCACCGTTGATCGGCTATGTAGCCCATGCCTTAAATCTCCGTTATGCGTTTGTCATTTTTGCACTGTCCGGACTGATGCTGATACCGATCTCCCGCCTTTTCTTCAGCCACCGCGAATCGCGGAGCGAATAGTGATAGCGGCGATGCTTGCATCTCATCAAGCAATTGTCGCCGGTAGTCAAGCATTTTGTGAAACGATGGTACGCACGCTCGCGAAAAACGTTTTTTGAGGTAGAGACATTAATGTTCAACCTAAAAAACAATCTGTATGAAAACCTTCACAAAACTCACCCTGCTCCTGGTAGCGAGCGTCGTTCTTTTTTCATTCGCGTTGCTTCCCGGCGGCGATCACTACGAAGTCTACCTGGACGATAAACTGGTGTTGGAGCAGTCCGTTCATGGGCAGAAATCAATTCCAAGCGTGAATGTAGATCAGCGCGCGGAGCAAAGTATCCTGTCGATTCAATACAGCCATTGTGGAAAGATTGGTACGGCAAGAATGATCCGCATCAAAGACGGGCAAAACAAAGTGTTGAAAGAATGGCAATTTGCAGATGCAGCAACAGGTACCAAGTCTCCCATGACTTTCAAGGTGAAAGATCTTGCGAGCCTCAAGCAAAAAAATGGTACTACCCTTAACCTTGTGTATTCCTCGAAGGAGATTCCAGAAGGAAGATCGTTAGCAAGCGTTGTTCTCACGAATGAATTAAATACAGCCCTTAATTGAAACTTTGCGCCTCGCGCCTTTGCGGTGAAAATTTTTACCGCAAAGACGCGAAGACGCAAAGTTGGCGCCGTTGCAACTTTTCAAGGCAATAGTGGGTCTATTCGAAGACCCTTATCTTTAGCTATGTTTTCCCGATCCGTCTTTCCGGTCCTACTGTTGCTCTTCGGCATAGCGTGCACCACTCATGACATTAAGAAGACAGATAAGCAGACAGCCATGGCCAAAGCGTGCGAGAAGTGTGACCGAACGGTCAGCGAGATGCAATGGCTGAGCGAGCTCATCGATAAGTCGGCTAACGACATGCAATTTCAAGGACCGATTTACGCGATAACCGAAACTGATCGGACCCTTTTCATTCATCAAGCCTACATCAGAAGTTGCCTTGGATGTGTGATTTACGATTGCGATGGAAATTCGATCGACATCCAAAGTGTGGATATGCAGGAAATCGCCGGCGCGATGAACGACAGTAATCTCATCTACAGTCCTTTGTAGTACCTTTTACGTAATATTTTTTTCGCCGCAAACGCGCTGAGGCGCAGAGTGGATTTTTTTATCTTCGCACCATGTCTCTTTTCGTGGCGTCGTTGAATTCGGGGAGTAATGGCAATTGCTACTACATTGGCAATTCAGAAGAAGCAGTGCTGGTCGATGGCGGCATCTCCTGCCGCGAAACGGAGAAGCGACTAAAGCGACTTGGTCTTTCCATCAAACGCGTTAAGGCAATTTTTATAACGCATGAACACGGTGATCACATTCACGGTGTTCCTACGCTTGCGAAAAAGCACAAGATCCCGATTTACATTACTGAACCTACGCTCCGGCTGGCCGGGTTCAAACTCGACGAGAAGGTAGTCATGTCCTTTCAACCGTATGAACCAATACAGGTTGGTAGTCTTGTCGTCCACGCATTTCCAAAAAACCATGATGCTGGCGATCCGCATAGTTTCATGATTTCTCATGAGGGAGTGAGGGTCGGCGTTTTCACCGATATTGGTTTTGCATGCGATCATGTGATTCGTCATTTCCAGCAATGCCATGCGGCCTTTCTTGAATCCAACTACGATGACGACATGCTGACCAATGGAAGCTATCCGCCAGCGTTGAAGAACCGGATCAGGGGCGACAAAGGACATTTGTCTAACAAACAGGCCGAACAATTATTTCTGGAACATCGGCCGGAGTTTATGAGTCATTTATTTCTGTCGCATCTTTCACGGAACAACAACACACAAAAAATTGTAAAAGATATGTTCTCAAAAATAGCGGGACCTACCACTATTGTCGTCGCTACTCGGAACAAGGAAACAGCATTGTATCACATTAGAAACAGAACTGTCGGCCGTCCGCAACCCACCATCGAGGTTCAGCAGTTGTCACTGTTTTGATAGATGATAGAAAAGAGTAAGATCGTTTTATATTGCACCATGAATCTTGACTTAAGCGGAAAAAGGGCTGTGGTCTGTGGCAGCTCTCAAGGGATTGGCAAAGCGGCGGCGATGGAACTCGCGTCGCTGGGCGCAAACGTCACATTGATCGCCCGCGACGAAGCACGTTTGAAATCAGTGTTGCAAGAGTTGGCCGACGACGAAGGTCAACAACACAATTACCTCGTGGCAGATTTTAATCAACCTGAACAGCTTGGTGTCATCATCCAGGAGTTTGCGCGTGAGAATCCTGTCCATATTTTGGTGAACAATACAGGTGGACCGCCAGCCGGTCCGGCACTTGAGGCGAAACCGGCAGAATTTATCCGGGCGTTTTTGGCACATCTGCTCTGTAACCAGGTGCTCGTTCAGGCCCTTGCGCCTGGAATGAAAAGCGAAAAGTATGGACGAATCATCAATATCATTTCTACCTCAGTGAAAGTGCCTATCCGAGGATTGGGCGTATCAAACACCATTCGAGGCGCCGTCGCCAACTGGTCGAAGACACTCTCGGTTGAATTGGCGCCTTTCGGGATCACCGTAAACAATGTATTGCCCGGCGCAACGCGGACCAGCCGCCTGGAATCCATCGTAAAAGGTAAGGCGGAAAAACTCGGCATCAGCGTGGAAGCAGCGATGAAGGAGATGATTGAAGAAGTTCCGGTGCGGAGAGTCGCTGATCCGCAAGAAGTCGCCGCCGCTGTTGCCTTTCTCGCCAGCCCGGCGGCAGCATACATTAATGGAATCAACCTTCCGGTTGATGGAGGAAGAACAGGAAGTTTATAAGATGGAACGTATTCTGAACTACATTGGAGGCGAACTCCGGGAACCTGTCGGAGGCACGTACCTGGATAACGTCAATCCAGCGGAAGGGAAGACCTACAGCCTGATTGCTGATTCTGATGAGCGCGATGTAGCGAATGCCGTCGCGGCGGCGCAGCAAGCGTTCCGCGATTGGAGTGCAATGCCCGTTGATAAACGATCAGCGATTTTGTTGCGCGTTGCAGATCTCATCGATCGCGATCTTCATGCGCTGGCACTCGCTGAAAGTATAGATCAGGGAAAGCCGGTAGCGCTTGCCGCGTCGCTGGATATTCCGCGCGCAGCGGCGAACCTTCGCTTCTTTGCTACGGGTGCTATACATTTCGCCAGCGAAGCACACATCACAGGTGCTGATGCCGTGAACTACACCTTGCGTTCACCCGTTGGTGTGGCCGGTTGTATTTCGCCGTGGAATTTACCGCTGTATTTATTCACCTGGAAAATTGCTCCAGCGTTGGCTGCCGGATGTACCGTTGTGGCTAAACCTTCCGAGCTCACGCCGATGACCGCCTTCTTGTTTTCTAAACTCTGCATCGAAGCGGGTTTACCAAAAGGCGTTTTAAATATTGTTCACGGCCTTGGACCGAAAGCGGGTCAGGCCATCATCGAACACCCACTGGTATCGGCTATTTCTTTTACCGGGGGAACAGTAACGGGAAAGAAAATCGCAGCGACTGCCGCGCCGATGTTCAAAAAGCTTTCGCTGGAGCTGGGCGGGAAAAATCCCAATATCATTTTCGCCGACTGCGATTGGGAGAAGACCTTGTCGACGTCGATTCAGTCATCGTTTTCCAACCAGGGAGAAATTTGTTTGTGTGGCTCAAGGATTTTCGTGGAGCGAAGTATCGCCGATCGATTCACGCAAGAATTTGTTAAACGCGTGACGCAGCTTGTGGTCGGTGATCCGAAAAATGAAAAGACAAACCTTGGTGCGCTGGTATCAGAAGCGCACATGAAGAAAGTGCTTTCCTACATTGACCTCGCACAACAGGAGGGAGGAAAAATTCTGACGGGCGGGAAACGAATGACCGTGAAAGGTTTCGAGAATGGTTTCTTCGTTGAACCAGCGGTCATTACGGGATTAAGTCACACCTGCAGAACCAACCAGGAAGAAATCTTCGGCCCCGTGGTCACCATTACACCATTTGATACGGAGGAAGAAGTAATAGAATTCGCCAACAGCACACCGTATGGTTTATCCGCCACACTGTGGACAGAAAATCTAAATCGGGCACACCGTGTCTCGTCCAACCTCAAGAGCGGAATCATTTGGGTGAACTGCTGGCTATTCCGCGACTTGCGCACGCCGTTCGGCGGCATGAAGCAGTCGGGTGTTGGAAGAGAAGGCGGCTGGGAGGCGCTTCGCTTCTTTACAGAAGCGAAGAACGTTTGCATCAGACTTTGAGATCTCAGCTCGTCATCGCCTGAAGCACATCGTGCTGGGTGATGATGTGAACTTTCTCACGTTCATCGCGAACCAGAACTGCTTTGTTATTCTTGTTTAACAAAGAAGACAGCGTATCCAGCGTACTATCGGGCGCCACAAACTGCATCGGCTGGTCCATTACTTCACCAACTTGCTTGGACTGCAGTTGAGGATCCAGAATAATTTTCTCCAGCAAGCCAGAAGCACTCACGCTACCCACAAATTGATTTTGGTCAATCACCGGTATCTGGTCAATACCTTGACGGTTCATCACAACAATAGCGTCAGCTACTTTGGCTGATTTATTCACCGTGAACAAACTGTCCTTTCCATTTCGGCTGGCAATGATATCGCGGGCGGAACTGAAAGCACGTGTTTCCAGGAAGCCGTGGTCTTTCATCCACTGGTCGTTGTATACTTTCGCGAGGTAACGCGTGCCATGATCCGGAAGGAGAATAACCATCACGTCGTCTTTCTTCAAATTTTCTCTCGCGTACTCCAACGCTCCGTGAAGCGCAGAACCGCTGGACCATCCCACGAACAGTCCTTCTTCGCGGGATAATTTCCGCGCCGCGATCGCTCCGTCTTTGTCGGTGACTTTGATGAAAGTATCAATCACCTCGAAGTTTACATTCTTCGGAAGGATGTCTTCACCAAAACCTTCCGTGAGATAGGGATAGATTTCATTCTCATCAAAAATTCCAGTCTCCTTGTATTTCTTGAACACGGAGCCGTAGGTATCAATGCCAACCGCGATCAGTTTTGGATTTTGCTCTTTTAAATACTTCGCTGTTCCGCACATGGAGCCGCCCGTTCCTACGGTAGCGACATAGTGCGTGATCTTTCCACCGGTTTGCTTCCAGATTTCCGGTCCAGTCGTTTCGTAATGCGCCTGGGCATTGGAGGGGTTGTCGTACTGGTTTGGATAAATAGAATTTGGAATTTCTTTGTTCAGCTTACGCGCCACGGAATAATATGAGCGTGGATCGTCGGGTGCCACGTTCGTGGGGCATACGATCACTTCAGCGCCTACCGCTTTAAGGATATTAATTTTTTCCTGCGACTGTTTGTCGGCCATGGTAAAAATGCAACGATACCCTTTGGCAACGGCAGCGAGTGCGAGACCCATGCCCGTGTTGCCAGATGTTCCTTCGATGATCGTGCCGCCGGGTTTTAAGGTTCCTGCCTTCTCAGCATCTTCCACCATTTTGATCGCCATGCGATCTTTCGTGGAATTGCCCGGATTAAAGTATTCCACTTTCGCCAGCACAGTTCCCTGGATTCCTTTCGTCACGTTGTTCAACTTCACGATGGGGGTATTGCCGATGGTTTCGATGATGGAATTGTAAATCATGGAGATTATTTTTTTGTAAAACTACAAAATTGCCTCTAATGGTTTGGAGAGAATTGATGAGATTCGACCTGTTACTTTTGACTGACGCGCCACTGTTCGTATTCGATGGCCAACTGTTCAAGATTAGCGAACGTCAGCTGCTTGGAGAGCACCTTTTGCTGAAGTTCTGGATGGCCGGCAATTACCGCGGGTACTTCGTCGTAGAAGTTTAAATCGGTTAGCGTAATAATTTCCTTTTTTCGGAAAATCACATAGTGCGTTTGTACACCCCTTGAATTCGCACCGGTGCCAGCTGTGTGCTTGATCTCAAATTTGGCGATGGCCTGACCTTTAGCGCGGAGTATCGCTTTGGCGAACCCATTGTGTATAGTTTTGGTAAGGGGAATAGGGTACGCCTTAACGGAGATAAAGCTATCGACACCCACAACGAATGCCTGGATGTCCTCTGGCGTTAAAATTTCTCTGGGCGTCTTTTTGTTTTCTTTGTAAACGATGTACTCATGACCTGGTTCACTATGCAGTTTGATCAAGCCCGGAAAGCGGCCGTCGTCATTTTCAATAATAAATCCCTCCTGAAGCTGAGCCGCTGCGGGCGATGACAACGACAACAAGATGATTAAGAACCGGAGTGACTTTGAAGTGTTGCCCATAGCTACCGGAGTTTAATTATCGGAGCAGTCGCAGAAATCCCAATGAACTAAGAATTTCAAATTCTTAATTTCCGAAATAAAAATGATTGAGCCGCCTGTATCAATGTTCATTAGACTAGGCATTATTGGTTCAACGTTGGCCCCTTCGCCAATGTTCGTAATTGGAGATAATTAGCTCCAGCTGTTCAAACTTCAATTCTTTTTTTATCACACGTTGGCACAGCTCGGGATAATCTGCAATGATTTGTGGTAATTCATGATAGAAGTTATAGTCCGTCAGTTCGATTATTCCTGATTTTCGAAGAATTACATAATGGGTGACCATTTCATCGTAAGTGGTCCGTGTTGCTCCGTGTCCATAGCCATTAGAGACCCAACCGTGTCGAGGCTCGGCTATTTTTGATTTGGCTACGACTTCATTTTTTCCTACCAGTATTATTTTTGCAAAGCCGTTGTGGACAATTTCAGTCATTGGGATAGTGTAATCGCGAATGGACACAAAACTGTCCAATCCAACTACGAAGGCCTTTAAATCGGCATAGGTCAGTACTTCCTTCTTAGCGCTAGCGGTCTCTCGAAATATTATATCTTGATAAGGAAGACCATCGTCTGGAAGTTTAATGAGCCCTGGATATCTGCCGTTGTCCTTCTCAATAATAAAGCCTTCTTTAAACTGAGCAAAGGCCGCGGATTTGAAGACCAGCAGACACACTGCCAGCGTAATAAAACGAGTTATCATACAACTTTATAGAATCAAGTTAAGATGGAGAACTAGCCAACAAATACAACACTGCCATCCGGACAGCGACGCCATTTTCAACCTGGTCCAGAATTATCGAGTGTTGCGAATCAGCGGCATCGCTGCTGAGTTCGACACCGCGGTTGATGGGGCCAGGATGCATGATGACGATTTGTTTCTTCAGGCTGTCCAATAATTTTTTATTGATGCCATAGTACAGCGAGTATTCGCGAAGAGAGGGGAAGTATTTTATCTGTTGCCGTTCAAGCTGAATGCGCAGCACGTTCGCGACGTCGCACCATTGCAGTGCTTTGCGGACATCGAGTTCAACTTCAACGCCGAGTTGGCCGATGAATTTCGGAAGTAACGTGGGCGGTCCGCAGACCATTACTTTGGCACCGAGTTTTTGCAGCGCGAAGATGTTGGACAAGGCCACGCGCGAATGCAGGATGTCACCGATGATTGCGATCTTTTTTCCAGACACTTCACCCAATTTTTCTCGGATTGAGAAGGCGTCGAGTAAGGCTTGTGTCGGGTGCTCGTGTGTGCCGTCGCCGGCGTTGACAATGTTTGCCTGAATGTGCTTGGCCAGATAGTGCGGCGCTCCGACACTCGCGTGTCGCATCACGATCATGTCGACTTTCATGGCCAGGATGTTGTTCACGGTATCGAGCAGCGTCTCGCCCTTCTTGACGGAGCTTGTGGAGGCAGAAAAGTTTATAACGTCCGCGGAAAGTCTTTTCTGAGCGAGTTCAAAAGAAAGCCGGGTGCGTGTGGAGTTTTCAAAAAATACGTTGGCGATGGTCACGTCGCGCAGGGAAGGTACTTTCTTGATGGGTCGGTTGATGACTTCCTTAAAATTATCGGCAGTTTCAAAAATGAGTTCAATGTCTTCGCGGGTGATGTCTTTGATGCCCAGCAGATGTTTTTGACTCAGTTTCGACATAGTCCTTAATCCTTGTTAACCAACCAGATCTTATTTTGTTTTTGACCTTGTGCTTCCAGTTCAACCAGCACGCGCTGCGAGGTAAGGGTGTTCACCGCCTTGCCCACGTAGTCGGCTGCCACGGGAAGTTCCCGCGTATATTTTCTATCGATCAGAACCAGCAATTCAACTTTCTTGGGTCTGCCGAAGGCGATCATGGCATCCATGGCTGCGCGAATTGTACGTCCGGTGAACAATACGTCGTCTACCAGCACTACCTTCTTGTCTTCGATGATAAAGTCGATCCTTGTTTCGTTTGACTTGGCAGGGATTTCACGGCGCCGGAAATCGTCACGGTGAAAAGTGGCGTCCAGGTATCCGAGCGGAATTACTTTCTTGATGTCTTTCTCGAGCTTTTGATGTAGGATTTCAGCTACGAAAATCCCCCGGGGTTGCATGCCGACGATAACGGTTTCAGAAAAATCTCCGTGGCTTTCAATCAATTGCTGACAAAGGCGGCTTATGGTGATGTCGAGTTGGTCGGAATCGAGGATAAGCTTTTTCTGCATACGGCCGGGCAAATATACTAAATGCCGTTTTAAAAATTACCGGCTTCCCCGACGTTATCCGTTAATCGTTACCCGTCATCCGTGGGCGTGAGGTCATTTCTGGCAATGTTAGACTGGGATATGTGCGGCCTCTAGTCATAGCTGACCTTGTTAATAAAGAAGACCCTTCGCTTGCCCAACAGCGGATTGGCGACCTCCTGAACCCCATAGGCAAAGAAGTAGTCCTGGTACCAATAGTCGAGTTTGACCACGTTGTTGCTCTCGTTTTTGACCACGTCGTCCTGGCCCTTGGTTTTGACAGGCTCCCTGGACTTTCCTTCCAAGACTTCGTTCCCCTTGATGATCTTGGATCGGAACTCATTCTCGAATAAATATAGAAGAACGATTTTGTCGTCGTGAACCTCCAGCTTCACGAATTGTTCGAGTGTATACGTTTTAATATCGTTGATCTCAAAACTGTTGTCCCACAAAAGGTTGCCATTCCGGTCGAATCCCATCACCACGGCGTGGGTATAATAGTAACCATCGAAGATGCGACCGTCGCGAACAGACATGCCGCGGCTAAAGGTATAGGGACTAAAAAAGCCGCTGTACATCGATCGGTCCATGGAAACATACCGCGGATAAAAAGCCTCGCCCAGTAAGACATACTGATCATGGTAAGGAACGATTTCATGCACCAGGAAACGGTAGTTAAACTTGACCAGCTTGCCTTTTATTTTTTTTCGTTCGATGCGTTCCTTGATCCGCTGCTCGCGCTTTGCCTTCATGTACTTGAAGAAGTTCTCCAGGTCGCCGAAATTGTAGTAACGCAGTTGTTGAAGTCCCGTCGGATCCAGGCTCGCGATGAACAGCCCGCGGGAGTATTCGGACTTTCGCAACCCGTAAACGCCCGCCACGAGCTGCATGTTATTTTCGGTTTGGATGGATCGGGCAAAGATCAAATTCCGGTTCTCCTCCGGTTCCAGGGGATAGTTTCTAATCAGCTCGCCTTCTGCGGAGTAATTCTTAATCCAGATGGTCTGCATCCCTTTGATGTTTCGCGCGCTGATCAACACGTCAAAGTCGCCGTTGAGGTAAGTTTTGATTTGCGTCAGTTCTCCGGATTCGTTTAACAAACCCGGAAGCATTCGCGATCGCTGCGTCTTGAACGAGAAATGAATGACCACCGGCACACGGTTAAAGTAGCCGCCGATAATGACGGCCGAATCGGTGGGTTGGAATTCGGTGGGCGAGAAGTTGATAAAATTGCGAACAGGGTATTGAATGTAATCGCCCGATTTCTCCTCGATGGCAAGCAGCTGAAAATCCTTCCGGGTATAGTCAGTGGATTGGAAGAGCATGAATAGTTTATTATGCTGTGCCTTTTTGCCCATCAGCATTAACTTCTTCTCGATGGGAAGGTATCCTCTCCACACGGTTTGAAATCCAGTGTCCAGGTGGATGATTTCGATTTGATCTATGTTCGTGCTGGCATAGCGCTTGAATAAGAACAAGCCTCGTTCTTGCGCGGGAATGATGTCGTAAGTATCATCCCGGTCTTTGAGAAGCGGGATTTCAATTCGCGCAGATTGGTTTACTTGTGCCTGAGCGGGAAAGCATTGAAGGGCAAGGAGGCTAAGGAACAACCACCTTGTTAATGTAGAAAACATCGCGGCTGCGGTCGTCCCGTGCAACATTCCGTACGGTTTGATATCCCCACACATAGAAGTTGTTGTCGAACCAGTGTTTGACCCCGCCCTCCTGTTCTTTGTCGGAACGAACTTCGTCGACGGGATCCATTGTTTTTATCTTTTCTGAAATCTCGCTGATCTCATTTCCTTTTAGAACGACGGATTTGATTTTGAGTTCAGACTCCTTCTTAAAGATAAGGTAAATTTTTCCCTGGTACATGACGAAGTCGGACACCTGGTCAAGCGAAGGCATTTTCAAATCATCCATCTTAATACTATGATCCCAGAGAACCGTTCCATGCTGGTCATAGGCGACCAACACGGCTTCGCTTGTCTTGGTCTCGTCGTTGGCTCTCGTGTTGCCGCTGTAGGGATAAGACCGGTACATCCGGTTCATGCCGGGATAGTACATTCCCGGCCAGTAAGGATTCATGCCGTACGGATTGTAAGCATAAGGACTGGCGCCATAAGGTGAACCGTAAAGGGTATTCAGGTTGCCACTGGTCGGGCTGTAAACCTCGGCCAATAAAATGAAGCCCTCTTTGTGCTCAGCAATTTTAAAGGGCATGACGTAATTGGTGTAGTTGGGAATTCGTTTTTGCTCGGACGCTTCGCGCGCTTCCTCTTTCAGACGTTCAGCGCGTTTTGGGTTGAGATAGTCCAGGTAGTGATCCAATTGCCCGAACGAAATGAAACGGATTTGTTGGTCGCTGAAGGGATCAACGGTCAATGAATAAAAGCCGTTGGATTGTTTCGAGTTTCGTTCGCCCCAGGTTCCCAGCACCACGAGGTCTTCACGTTCCAGCGTGCTGGTGACGCCCGTCTGCAAGGTCCGGGCTTCATCGATTGGTACGATGTCGTCCATGAGCATTTTGCCGGTGTGATCGAACGTTCTGAAGATGAGGTTTCGGTTTCCTTTCGTTGCCCGATCGGTGAGCACGGCATTGAAAGTGTTGTTCAGGTTGGCGCGCAAGTCCATCAACTCGGTGTCCTTCTGGAAAAATCCGGGAACTACTTTCGAATGCTTCGTAGCCAGTTCGTAAATGATAACTGCCGGCTCGCTGTTGACATATCCGCCAAACGCAAAACTCTTTCCTACTTTAATGAAGTGTGTGAGTTTGTAGTCGAGGTCGGGACTGATCAAATAATGAACAGGCTCACCGTCCGACAAAGGAACTTCAATGAGTTCGAAATCATTCTTGGTGGTTTCACCCACGCGAAAAAGGAAGTACACATAGCCGGGAGCAACCTCATAGCCTACCATCTTGTTCCGTTCCTTGATTTCGAGATCGAAAGATTTCTTCTCTTTTAAGTCGGTGTCCAGCAAAACCAGTTGCCAGATCCGGTTTGAACTCTTGAATTTTTCGCGTTCCCGAAACAAGGCAATGCCTTCTTCTTTCAGGTTGATGACATTAAAGTAGTCGTCTGAATTTTTTTGATCGAGTTCGTAACGGTGCGATTGAAGTACCTGCGCATGAAGCATCGCACGGCCTGCGAAAAGCATGCAACTCAGCAGCGCGGTTAACTTTATCAGATGAAAATTTAACGACATATCTATGATGGTCAATGACTGATCTATTCGCTCAGTCCAATGATAAGATCAAATTCTTCTTTCTTTACGGGTTGAACCGATAACCGGGACACCTTCACCAGCACCATACTGGTTAAACGCTTGTCTGCTTTTATTTGTGCAAGGGTCACGGGTTTTTTCAACTTTTTCTCGGGCGCCAGATCGATGACGGCCCAGTCTGCGTCCTTTGGATCGGGGTAGTGCTCTTTCAGAACTTTCGCCGTGCCGACTACTGCTTTTTCGTCGCCGGTGTGATAGATGAAAACAAGGTCGCCTTTTTTCATCGCTTTGATGTTGCTGCGGGCCTGGAAATTCCGCACGCCATCCCAGGTAGTTTTTTTATCCCGAACAAGATCATCCCAGGAGTAAGTGCCAGCTTCCGTTTTTAATAACCAGTAATTCATGATCCAGTGATTTACTTTCTAAAGTAGTAAATACTGCCCAAATGCCAGAGGGCCGGGAGAAATGCCTCGTCAAGAAAAGGATGGGAGGTAGAAATTGCAGGTTATGAATTCACATCCATCCCGACCAGGTGACGTAATCATCGGGAAGGACCAGGGTGATTTCGCGATCAAAGATTCCAAAAACAGCGGCGCCAGAGCCGCTCATGCTTGCATACAGCGCGCCTTGGTCGTACAGTGCGTCCTTTAATTTTTGAATGGCCGGATACCGGGGCAGTATGGTTTGTTCAAAGTCATTCGTCAACCATTCTTTCCATGCACCGATCGGTTTGCTTTCCAGGATAGAACGCAACGAAACTTCAGGTCGCCTTGGCCGCACCTGCCCATAGGCTTCCGCTGTTGAAACATGAACGGGCGGTTTGGCGACGACCAGAAACTTTCCGCTGAGCGACAACGCCATGGGCGTCAGAATTTCCCCGCGGCCCGATCCGAACATAGGGTCATCCTGCAGAAAAAAAGTGCAGTCGCTTCCAAGCAACGAAGCATAGTGTGCCAATTGCTTATGGTTGAGTTGGAGATTGCACACCACGTTCAACAACCGGAGGACATGCGCAGCATCGGACGAACCACCGCCAAGGCCGGCACCGGTCGGAATAATTTTGTGAAGGTGAATGGATACGGGCCGAAGGTTGTAGTCCTTCTCCAATTCCCGGTAAGCTCTTACGCAGAGATTGTCGCCTTCTCCGGGAATGATGTTTCCGGTGCTTTGGAATTGAAAATGATCTGCCGGAACAACTTCAAGAATGTCCGTCCAGGGTATCGGATAAAAGCAAGTTTCAAGATCATGATAACCATCCGGACGTTTGCGGATGATGTTCAATCCAAGGTTGATCTTGCAAGGCGGGAAGGAGACCATTATGAATGTTAATGTTTCAGGTACCGACGTTTATGTCAATACCTGAAACAGAAGTCGATCGTTACTGTTTTGTAAGCCGTTCGATAAGGTCATCCGTGATGCCGGTTGCCGAAAAGCCTCCGTCGTGCATCAGGTTTTGCATCGTCACCATGCGCGTGAAATCGGAGAACATCGCCACGATGTAGCTGGCGCAATCTTCGCCGGTCGCGTTACCAAGTGGCGACATCATTTGAGCATAGTCGAAGAACACATCAAATCCGGAGATGCCTGCGCCGGCAGTAGTTTTGGTGGGTGATTGGGAAATGGTGTTCACACGCACTTTTTTCAGTTTCGCGAAGCGATAACCATAGCTGCGGGCGATCGACTCCAGCACAGCCTTAGCCTGGGCCATGTCGGAATAATCGGGGAAGGTTCGCTGAGCAGCGATGTAGCTCAGGGCGAGAATAGAACCCCATTCATTCATGGCGTCTGTCTTCTCGGCGACTTGCAAAACTTTGTGGAACGACAACCCGGAGATGTCGAGCGTCTTCAAAAACCAATCGTAGTTCAGGTCACCGTACGTTTTGTCTTTCCGCACGTTCGGACTCATCCCGATAGAATGGAGAACAAAGTCGATCTTACCACCGAGTACTTCCATTGATTTTGTAAAGAGGTTGGTAAGGTCTTGTTCTGACGTTGCGTCGGCTGGAATAACCTCGGCATGGCATGCCTTGGCCAGCTCGTTGATCTTACCCATTCGCATCGCGATCGGCGCGTTGGTCAGGGTAAACATCCCGCCTTCTTCCTTTACCTTGAGAGCCGTTTTCCAGGCAATAGAGTTTTCATCAAGGGCACCGAAGATGATGCCGCGTTTTCCTTTTAATAAGTTGTTCGCCATATTTTTGGATTGATCTCTTGATTAGGTTGGGCACAATATTACAAAACATATTGTGAATGAGAATTTTTTACAACCTGGTCCCCAAAGCTCAAAAAATCATTATATTTATCTATCCTAAACAATTAACCCATGGAAAATTCAACCTTAGCTTCGTGGGATCAATACATGTATATAGGCGCGGCCGTTAGCGTGGGAATCGGTGTGTTGATTCTCCTTTACCACGAATTTCAAGTCTTCCGGATTCAGGATTATAAAGAGAAGTACGATTACGTCAACCTCCATGAAATCCGGTACTTTTGGTTTGCTGTGATGGCATTTATTCTTGCCGCCACATTTTATTTCAATACAGTTTCCTCCCGCGCTATTGAAGCGGAAAGCATGCGATGGTTTTACGTGCGGCTATTCATCACCGCGAGTTTTGCTGTTATCGCATACTTCATTTTCTTTAGCCTCGTCCGAATTTACTATCCGCGCCAGTTGGAAAGGCGACTGACCAAACTTCGGAATACGCCGCGCAAGTCGCCGGCTGGAAACCTGATGCGCAAACTCAGCGAGTCTGAAGAGGAACACCACCTGGAAGGCGCGATGAAACAGAATGAGATTCACTCCATCGACTACGATATCTGGCTGGATGACAAGACCGGGTATAAAAAAATCGAGAAGTATCCTGCCTACCAGCATGCTGAAGAATGTTCAGAGTGCGGATACTTTACCATGAAGATCGATCGCGAAGAAATCGAGCGTACGCCAACGTTAGAAGAAGAAGGCTTGCTCCTGAAACATTATAAATGCAGCTATTGCAATCACCGCGAACAGCGCGAAGTGATCATCGCCAGGCTCTCAGCCAATGTAGCATAAGCGCATTCGAATCCTTTCACAACGCGGGATCAAGGTTCAAACTCGGTCCCGTTTTTTTTTGATCATAAAGGTCATTATCGCTGATAGATCGCGAAGATTTATTTAAACTTCGGGCGAATTATCAGCTATGGCACGGTTAAGCAAACAACAACCCGTCGGGATCTTTGACAGCGGCATTGGAGGATTAACCGTTGCGCATGCCATCAAGAAAGTGTTGCCGCACGAAAGCATGATCTATTTCGGCGACACGGCACACCTTCCGTATGGCGACAAGTCTGAGGCCGCCATCCAGGCGTACTCGATAAAAATCGCCGATGTTCTCGTGAACAAAGGGTGCAAAGTGATTGTGATCGCCTGTAACTCGGCGTCGTCTGCCGCTTATGAGTTGTTAAAAGAATACGTGCGGAAAGACATCCACGTCATCAATGTGATCGATCCGATGGTCGAACTGGTGATGGGTCAATTCCCGGGGCGATTGGTTGGCCTTATCGGCACCAAGCGTACGGTTCAATCGGGCGTTTATGCACGAAAAGTATCCGAGGCGAAGAAGGATGTGGTACTACATTCCATTGCCACACCGTTGCTCGTGCCCATGATCGAGGAGGGTTTCTTCAACAATAAAATCAGCCATGAAATCATCGCGCGGTATCTGTCGGATCCTTCGCTTCAAGGCATCGAGGCCTTGATCCTGGCCTGCACCCATTACCCGTTGATAAAAAAAGAGCTCGCTCATTATTATCAGCAGCCTCCCGCGATCCTTGATTCTTCGCAAGTAGTGGCGCAAGCGTTGAAGGACTATCTTGCTGCGCAGAGTTTATTGAACGATCAGCCGTCACCCCAGTATCACTTTTTAGTTTCCGACTATACCGAATCTTTTGAAGCTTCTGCCCGAATGTTCTTTCGTGAAGAAGTGCACCTGGAGAAACACCCGTTATGGGAATAGCCTTGATACGTATGTTCAGTGTATTGTTTTCTAAAAAAAGAAAGAAATCAGGCGCTTTATTTTTGCCAATTTTATCTCCCGCTTATTCCCGTAGATGACGACCCTCATTTTCATACTGCCTTTGCTGCTCCTTTTTATGGTGCTGGGCGTCTATGCCGAACGGAAGATCTCCGCCTTTATCCAGGATCGGTTGGGTCCCATGGAGGTAGGCTATTACGGCATTCTGCAAACCGTGGCCGACTTACTAAAACTGTTGCAGAAGGAAGACATCGTTCCCCAGAAAGCGGAAGCGAAATTATTCAAGGCCGCACCCATCGTCATTTTCCTGGCAGTATTTGCCGGCTTCTCGGTCATTCCCCTGTCGTCTTCGTGGAGTGGCGCGAGCATTTCATCAGCGCTTTTCTTTTTCCTGGCCATCATCGCACTCGATGTGATCGGAATTGTGATGGCGGGGTGGAGTTCAAACAACAAATACAGCATGCTGGGAACCATGCGGTCAGCAGCACAAATCATTTCCTATGAGGTGCCACTCGGTTTGTCCGTGTTATGCGTCTGCATTGTTTGCGAAACCCTGGACTTACAAGCGATCTCCGTGCGACAAAGCATGATGACAACGGAGCCGCAGTACTTCCTGGGTGTACCGTCGTGGGATGTATCGACGTTGGGCGGTTTTTTAACATGGAATATATTTCAAATGCCCGCGTTGTTTGTCGCATGGCTGGTGTTCTTCATCGCTTCCCTGGCAGAATGTAATCGCGCACCATTCGATTTGCCGGAAGCAGAATCAGAACTGGTCGCCGGTTTTCAAACTGAGTATTCCGGATTTCGCTGGGCCATAATAATGTTGGCTGAATATGGAATGATGCTTTTAGTCAGTATATTAGGGGCGGTGTTATTTTTTGGAAGTTGGAATTCACCGTTGCCAAACATAGGATCTGTCCAGTTGGCAGTATGGACAAACGGAGCACCCGGTTCATTGGCTTCTTCTCTGTGGGGAATTTTTTGGTTGTTGAGTAAAGCGATTTTTTTTGTGATGCTGCAAATGTGGGTTCGCTGGACTTATCCGCGCCTCCGGGTTGATCAGTTAATGAGTTTGTCGTGGAAGTATTTAACACCAATAGTATTGGTACTGGTTTTAGTATGCGGTTTTTGGAAAGTAATTATTGCTTAAGATTTGTGCGGCACCTTTTCGCAGGCGTCCTGTTCATAGCAGGATCCCATTCGCTTTTAGCTCAGGAATCAAAAATTGATAGTCTTGAAAATGTTCTGAAGGGCAACCTGAGGGATACGGTTCGTATTCGCGTTTTGAAAGAATTGATGGAACACTATCAGTTCGTCGACTTTTCCAAGAGCCAAAAATTTGCGCAAGAGGCCGTAGACCTCGCCGAGAAAACAGATGAGCCGGACTATAAAGTAATGGCCTATCAATCCATCGGACAACTGCTGACCATTAGCGGCGACTATAGCAATGCACTTCGGTATGATAATCTATCCCTTGAGCTGAACGTTGGGCGTAAAGACTCGTCCGGCATATCAACAGACTACAATAACATAGGCAACGACTATCACGACCTGGGTGAATATGACGATGCTTACTTCTATTTCACCCAGTCGCATCGGATGGCCAGCCTGGTGAACGATACCATCAGGATGCTCATTGCCCTTCATAATGTGGGACGCGTGTTCAAAGAACTTGGTCAGTACGATCAGGCGTTGGCCCACCTGAGATTGTCGAAGAGCATGAGCGAGCAGCATGACGATCGCGAGGGCATACCCTATGCGTACGATGAAATCGGCGACGTACTGTTGCGGAAGAACGAATATGATTCGGCGTTGTACTACCTGTCTCAGTCCCTCCAATTGACGCGGAAGTTAAAGATCGGTGTGTTGGAGCCTCGCGTATTATCAAAAATCGCCACAGCTTATTTGAAAAAGAACGAGTACGCTAAATCCATGACCTACCTGGATTCAGCCTACCTGCTGCATACCAAAACCAACAACCGTTTTGGAATGGCCGACATCGAACTCAGCCGGGGTATTTTGATCATGAAGGAGAACCGCCTCAACGATGCGCTCCAGAAAATTGAAGCCAGCCTGAGTGCAGCAAGAACATTGAACGCCCGCGTGCTGGAAATAAAATGTCTCAGCCAGTTGGCAGCACTGTGGGAAATCAAAGGTGACTACCATAAATCATTGTCGTACTACAAGCAGTACAAGCAACTGGAGGATTCGTTGTTCAGCCAGGAAATGGAAGGCAAGCTGTTGCGCGACCAGATCCGGTTTGAAACGGAAGGCCGCGATTCTCAGATCGCCGCCCTAAGCCGGTTGCAATCCAGTCAACGAAGTGAAATCAGAAAGCGTGAGTTTGTCCAGAATGTACTGGTGGTGATCATGGCCTTGAGTGGAATCCTGCTGATCACGGTTTACCGCAGCGGCCAGCGCAGAAGGAAGATCAACATGCTATTACTCCAGCACCAGGACGAAATGGAGAAACGCAGCGAAGAGCTGGAACGACTGAATCAAGTAAAAGACAAATTCTTCTCGATTATCTCTCACGACTTGAGATCGCCAATCAATGCCCTGGCGGGATTGTTGGACCTGATCGACAAGGGCGCGGTGAAGCCGGAAGAAATGCACAAGCATACGCAAGAACTCAAAGTTCGCTTTAACCATACGCGTACGCTGCTGAACAACCTGCTGGACTGGACGCTCCTTCAAATGGACAAGCTTAACCTGCAGGCAGCCAAGATTAATCTGTATCGCATCGTGGAGGAGAATATCCAGCTTTTATTGTCGGTACAATCCAAACGCATCAAAATGGTTAATGAGGTGCCTCACGATGCCATCGGCTTTGCCGACTCAAACACCATCAACCTGGTGATCCGGAACCTGATGACGAACGCGCTCAAATTCACCAACGATGGGGGAGAAGTCATCATCGGCGCAAGACTCAAAGGGTTTGAGTGGATGGTATTTGTTCAAGACAACGGCATCGGGATGAAGCCCGAGATCCTCAACATGCTATTCGACAAAACTGCTCCCTACACAACCCGCGGAACGGCCAATGAAAAAGGTACCGGCCTTGGCCTCATTCTCTGCAAAGAGTTTGTGGAAAAGAACGGCGGCCGCATCTGGGTGGAGAGTGAAGAAGGTAAAGGCAGCACGTTCTGGTTTACCCTGCCCAAGGGAGACTAACCACGCCTCCGGACGAATGATCATTCGCCATTAAGTTTTCGGGCACAAATTCTTTTTCCGTCCTTTTCCGTTCTATTTTTGTTCTCAACTGTATGGAGACAAAAAGTTTGTCGTATTGGGGTAACATTGTCGACGCTGTGCAATCGCTGTGGGCCGGACTGCGCGTCACGTTCGTTCATATCCTGAAGGCCCGGAAAAGTCGGACGCCCCTGGCGATAAACAACAACCATTACTTTGACCAATCGGAAGGCATCGTCACCATTCAATACCCACACACGATGCAGCCCGTTCCCGATACAGGCCGGTATCGCCTGCACAATGAAATCGATGACTGCATCGTCTGCGACAAGTGCGCCAAGATCTGCCCTGTAGATTGCATCACCATTGAACCCATCAAGGCTGTTGAGGAAATCGGAAAGACATCCGACGGAACACCGAAACGTATTTATGCCGCGAAGTTCGATATCGATATGGGCAAGTGTTGTTTCTGCGGATTGTGCACAACCGTGTGCCCAACCGAATGCCTGACCATGACTAAAGTCTACGACTTCAGCGTGTTCGACATTCGGGACCATTACTATGTCTTTGGCGAGATGACAGAAGGGGAGATCGCAGAAAAGCGCAATCAGCTTGATGAGCATCAGAAAAGTAAAGCTGCCGCTCAACCTTCGGTAGTCGCGCAACCCACTACTCCGGGCACGACGAGCCCTTCGCCGGCGAAGCCCGTGTTCAAACCAAAAATTAAACCACCGGGAGCATCAACATGAGTGTCGCCGCGTTCATGTTATATTTTTTTGGAGCGGTTGCCGCGATGTCGGCGATCGCACTGGTTTGGATCCGACAGGTTTTTTATGGCGCTATCCTGGTGATCATTTGCTTGCTTTCGCTCGCTGGAATTTTTGCACTGGCATTCGCCGAGTTTTTGGCTGTGACACAGATCATGGTTTATGCCGGTGGGATACTGGTTGTGATCATCTTTGGTATTATGCTTACGTCTAAGATTTCGGGCAAGCCACTGGTCGTCGATCATACGTATCGTTGGAGCGGAATGCTGGCAGGTTCAGCTTTTTTTGCCGTGCTGGTTTTTCTGATCAACAATCACGCCTTCGTCCCTGCTGATCATGCCGATAAATTGTTGGATCAATCCGTTCAACGAATCGGCACCGGGATCATGACCGAGTACCTTTTGCCTTTTGAGATCGCGGGACTTCTGCTGCTCATCGCCTTGATCGGTGCGGCAGTGATCGCGGCCACTTTAAAAACAAAATCCAACGATGTTTCCGGTTGAGCACTTTCTAATATTAGGAGCACTGCTCTTTTCTGCCGGGCTGGTGGTTATCATCACCAAGCGCAATGCCATCATGGTGTTGCTGGGAATTGAATTACTGCTGAATGCCTCAAACCTCAACCTTGTTGCGTTCAACCTCCTCCATCCTTCGCGTTTGGATGGTCAGGTATTTTCATTGTTTGTAATCGTCGTCGCCGTCTGTGAAGCCGCTGTGGGGCTAGCCATTGTACTACGGATTTATCGGCAGTATCAAACTTCAATTCCCGATCAGGTAAGTGAACTGAAAGATTAAGATTTTGAATACAACGGATTCATACAACGCGTTTTTTGATTTCAGCCTGATGGGCGCGCTGTTGTTGCCGTTGGCCTCGTTCGTGCTCGCGCATTTGATTTCATCCCGGTACGGCTGGCTGGTTTCAGTACTATCGCCATTGATTTCTTTGATCAGTTTGATCTTGTCCATTGTCGTTTTTGTTTCTGCGTGGGGAGGCCCCGGGTATCAACACACGTGGCCATGGTTTTCAGTAGGTGGTCAGATGGTTGATATAGGATTCAACATTGACAACCAGGTTGCGCTCATGATCCTGATCGTGTCATTGGTTTCTTTCTTAGTGCATGTCTATTCGACTGGTTACATGGCGGGTGATTCTGGCATTGCCCGATACTTCGGCATGCTTGGATTTTTTACGTTCTCCATGCTGGGCTTGGTGGTAGCTTCTAATTTGTTGGTCATATTTATTTTCTGGGAGCTCGTTGGATTTTCTTCGTACATGCTGATCGGGCATTGGCGCGAACGTCCTCAGGCGGCAACTGCCGCCAGGCGAGCTTTCGTGATCAATCGCGTCGGTGACGCGGGGTTTCTGGTGGGGCTCATGGTGCTTTGGGCTTTTCAGGGATCACTCAATATTTCGGCGTTGCAGCAAAGCGAATCTTTTTCCTGGCAGACATTTGCGGCATTGAGCCTCTTCTGCGGAATCATCGGCAAGTCGGCGCAGTTTCCATTGCAAACGTGGTTGCCAGATGCGATGGAAGGACCTACGCCCATTTCTGCGCTCATCCACGCTGCGACGATGGTGGCAGCCGGTGTGTTCTTGCTCGCGCGCGTGAATTTTCTTTTTACCGCCACCGCGCTTGATGTGGTCGTAGTGGTTGGCGCGATCACGGCGTTGATGGGATCGATCTCTGCCTTGATGCAAACAGACCTGAAAAAAATTCTGGCGTACTCTACCATTTCGCAGCTGGGTTTCATGATGATCGCGCATGGGGTCGGGAGCTCAGCGGCAGCGATGCTTCACCTGTTCTCGCATGCTTTCTTTAAAGCCTGCCTTTTCCTTTCGGCAGGTGCAATCATTCACAGTGTTCATCAGGCACAATACCACGGCCAGGTTCATGTCGACTTACAGGATATTCGAAACCTTGGCGGATTAAGAAAGAAAATGCCATTCACCTTCATCATGTTCCTCATCAGTGGTGGTGCATTGGCGGGACTGCCACTCTTCTCAGGATTTCTTTCCAAGGATGCAATTCTCGAAGGTATCTTCACCTGGAAGGGAACAGGCTTTTCATGGCGTTGGCTGATACTACTTTCTGCCTTCGCGGTTTCGCTCCTGACAGTGTTGTATACATTTCGCTTAATCAACGGCGCGTTTGGCGGAGAGGAACGAGCTACGAGAAGTTTGGCGCTGGAGGAACCTCCTATCGTCATGCGTGTATCCATGCTGCTGCTCGCCATGGGCTCAGGATGGTTCGTGCTTTCGGCAAATCCATTTGATTATTCTGGTTGGGTTTACCAGCAACTTCATGCTGGCAAGGATTTTCACATCGGCTGGATGCCGATTATTTCTGCCGTATGGGTTCTTTTTGCCTTCGCCGTGGCGTATGCGTTATTCCGGAAGAGAAACTTTACTTCACCCTTCCTGACGCAAGGATTTTATTGGGATAAGGTTTTGAATTTTTTGATCGGCCGGCCAACGGTTCAACTTTCAGCAATCACACAAAACATGGATAAGAAATGGATCGACGGATTCATTCACTTCGGTGCACACGTTCAAGTGACAGTGGCCCATCTCACGGGCTGGTTTGATACATTTATTGTGGATGGGATTGCGAATGGTGTTGCAGCCACCGCTCGAACGGTTGGCTCTTTCACGCGGTCGTTTCAAGGTGGCAAAATTCAGCTTTATATTTTCTGGGCAATTCTGGCAATCATTATTTTTCTAATTTGGATACTGTTTTAACAATCATCGACAGCAAGGTGTAAGCCGTAACTATAGAATGCACGACTATCTACTATCACTCTTAATCGTTACTCCGTTACTGGCTGCCCTCGTTGGATTGGTCGTTCCAGCCAACGCTGTCAAATCCTTTAGGTTGATTACGCTGGTCGTCAACATTCTTCAGGTTATTTTTCTTCTTCAGATCATCCGTGCTTATTCCCTGGCAGACGGTCTTCAGTTGGTGGAGAAGAAACATTGGATAACGCTTGAGCTGGGATCGTGGGGAATCCTGAAAGCCGAATACTTCCTTGGTCTCGATGGTTTGAATTTTCCGCTGGTGGCATTGACCGTGTTGATCATGCTGATCACCACCATTTCCTCCTGGAATATTACTAAAAGTGTTAAGGGTTATTTCATCCTGTTGTTGATTCTGAACGCCGCGATCATCGGATCGTTCACAGCCCTCGACTTTTTGTTATTCTATCTCTTCTTCGAGTTTATGTTGCTCCCCATGTTCTTTCTCATAGCCATATGGGGTGGACCAAAGAGAGAGTACGCCTCCATCAAGTTCTTTTTATACACACTGGTAGGTTCAATCTTCATCCTGGTGGCCATGATCGGTTTGTACATCAGCTACCATGAGCCGGGATCTGGCGGTGGCCTCGTTCACAGTTTCAACCTGGTGATGATGACTGAACCCATGAACATCATCTCGAATTCCATACTCGATCCAAACAACGCCTGGCAGATTGGTCCCTGGAATGCACGCTTCTGGGCTTTCCTTTTGCTGTTTGTTGGATTTGCCATCAAGCTTCCGATGGTGCCCTTTCACACGTGGTTGCCCGATGCGCACGTGGAGGCGCCTACACCGGTGTCAGTGGTGCTGGCCGCGCTCTTGTTAAAAGTGGGTGGCTATGGCTTGCTGCGGATTGCATTCCCAATTTTCCCTGACGCCGCCATGCATTTCAGCTGGTTCGTCGGACTCATGGGCGTGATCTCCATAATTTATGGCGCGCTCAACGCGATGGCCAGCAAAGATCTGAAACGCCTGATCGCTTATTCGTCTGTTTCCCATATGGGATTTGTGTTGTTAGGCATTGCTTCCTTCACCTCCGAAGGCGTGGCAGGAGCAGTCTACCAGATGGTGAGTCATGGAATCATCTCGGCCATGCTCTTTTTGATTGCAGGTGTCCTCTATGATCGCACACAGGACAGAGTGATTTCCAATTATTCCGGATTGTCTTCGCGCATGCAAGCGTATACCGCCATGGTGTTGATTGGCTTCTTTGCGTCGATGGGACTTCCCGGGTTCTCCGGTTTTATCGGAGAGATCATGATCTTCCTGGGCGCCTTCAAATCCAACAGCGTGAATGGACTGCTGCATGAAAGCCTCGCGATCGTTGCTACCCTCGGATTGGTGCTGGGCGCAGCGTACTATTTGTGGACTTTGCAGCGCATGTTTTTTGGTCCCTACCATGTGAAAGGAGAAATCGCCGATTCAAAAATCGTAGACCTTGACAAGAGAGAATACTTGATGTTGGTTCCGCTTGCGATCAGCGCGCTCGTACTGGGAATTTTTCCGCAGCCTTTACTGAACTTCATCGACCCGTTTTCAAAATTCTTCGCGGACATAATCTTGAAGACTGGAAATAGTATAATCCTTAATCCCTAGTTTGTGGACAGCACCGTGGCAACCCAACTGGGATCGATTCAAGAAAGCATTTCGTTCTTCCTCCCGGAATTAGTGCTGAGCGGCGGTGTGATCTTACTGGTTGCTGTCGGGTTGGTAAAGAAGTTTCATCACGCGCTAGTCTTACTGACATGCGCCATTTTCCTGGCGTCGTTTGTGACCCTCGTTAATACTGAAACAAAGGAGCCAGTCGTACTTTTTCTCGGCATGATTCGCCACGATGACTTTAGCCTGTACCTAAGACTTCTCATCGATGTTGGAGCGCTGCTGACCGTTTTCATGAGCTGGCAAAACCGGCATCATCAAGCCAGACCTGCAGAATACTACACGCTAATAACGGCGATCGTTCTTGGGGCGCACCTGCTGACCATGAGCATGAACTTCATCATGGTTTTTATTTCGCTGGAGTTGATTTCTATTGGATCGTATGTGCTGACAGGATTTTCATTTTCAAAATCGAGCGCTGAAGGCAGCCTGAAATATTTCTTATTCGGATCGGTCGCCTCGGCCGTGATGCTCTACGGATTTTCATTCCTGTATGGTATTACGGGTACGATGGATTTTTCCTCCAGAGAATTTTTTCATGGCCTTGCAGAACAATCATCGCCTTTGTTTTTGGCAGCCGGGCTGATGGCGCTGGCCGGTTTCTTGTATAAGGTTGCAGCCGCGCCGCTGCACCTGTGGGCTCCCGACGTTTATGAGTCTGCGCCGATGCCGGTGGTCGCTTTCTTTTCCGTGGTGCCAAAACTGGCGGGGCTCGCCGTGTTATCGCGTTTTACGTTGGCTGTCAATCTTTTTGGTCAATCGCCTTATGACTGGCAGTTGATCCTGGTAGTCATCGCCCTGTTGACCTTGACGGTTGGAAATTTTTCAGCCCTCCAGCAGCGGAACGCCAAACGCCTGATGGCCTACTCATCCATCGCGCAATCTGGATTCTTGTTGGTGGGTGTGGCATCTTTTTCTCCGGCCGGTATACAGTTCATGCTTTTTTACGCCAGTGTTTATGTGCTGATGAATTTTTTGGTATTCATCTATCTCCAATACTTCGAATTCCAGGGCATTACAACGATTGCAGGTTATCAGGGCGTGGGAAAAGAATTCGTATTCCCATCCGTTTTATTGTTGGTGGGGCTGGTATCGCTCACGGGTCTTCCCCCAACAGCAGGTTTTACAGGTAAGTTGTTGGTGTTTTCCTCCCTTTGGGATTCCTATCAGCTAACCGCGAAGCCGCTGATTTTGATTTTATTGATTTTTGGACTGCTGAATACGGTTGTTTCCTTGTTCTTTTATTTGAGAATACCCTACTTTTCTTTTATCCGTTCCGGCGAAACAACTGGAAGAGCAAATATTCTATCGTTGGAAAATCTTTTAGGGTTGATTTTGGTTCTATTGATACTCTATCTCTTCTTCGCCCCCGGGTTGTTGATGGGATGGATTAATAAAATTACCTTTGTGCTTTAGTCCGTTATCCGTTACTCGTTAGCCGTTAATCGTGGGCATGAGCATGAGTGCGTGACATTCAAACGCAACGTTGACCCACATAGAATTCAACGGCGACGGATTTACGGTTTACGGATAACGATTAACGGATAACGGAAAATGAGCGACCAGATCCTTCACGAGTGCGGAATTGCCCTGATCCGCTTACGCAAGCCCCTCTCGTATTACATCGAAAAATATGGCCCTACTTACGCCATGAATAAGATGTACATCCTGATGGAAAAACAGCATAACCGGGGTCAGGATGGAGCGGGAGTCGCCAACATTAAAATAGATATAGAACCCGGACACCGTTACATTAGCCGCTATCGTTCGATCAAAGCCCAACCCGTCGCCTCTCTCTTTAAGAAAATCAGCAAGAAGTATAAGAAAGCACAAAAATCAGGGAAAGATAAGTTCCGTGATGAGCATTGGCTGAAATCAAATGTTGCTTTCACGGGTGAACTGTGGCTCGGTCACTTGCGCTATGGAACGCATGGCATGAACAGCATCGAGAACGTGCATCCTTTCCTGCGCCAAAACAACTGGCGCAGTCGTAACCTGGTCATGGCCGGCAACTTCAACATGACCAATGTAGACGAACTGTTCGACTTGTTGGTAGACATTGGCCAGCACCCGAAGGAAAAAGTGGACACCGTCACGGTCATGGAAAAGATCGGCCACTTTCTCGACGAGGAAGTGCAGGGCGTGTTTGAAAAGTATAAAGACAAATTCTCCAATCGTGAGATTTCTGATATCATTGAAAACGAACTCGACTTACAGCGCGTACTGAAACGCGCCTGTAAAGATTTCGACGGTGGTTACACCATGGCGGGAATGACGGGCTCTGGGTCCGCATTCGTCACGCGCGATCCCAACGGCATTCGTCCTGCGTACTTCTACGCGGATGACGAAGTAGTGGTGGTGGCCTCAGAAAAACCAGCCATCAAAACGGCGTTCAATGTTGAGTACAATCAGATCGAAGAAGTAAAACCTGGTCACGCACTGATTATTTCAAAGTCTGGCGAGTTTGGTCAATATCAGATCATCAAACCAGGCGAAAAGCAATCGTGCAGCTTTGAGCGCATTTACTTCTCTCGCGGTAATGATCCCAACATTTATCGCGAGCGTAAACAGCTTGGCCGTTTGTTGGTTCCTCAGGTATTGCGCGCCATCAATTTTGATATCAAGAATACCGTCTTCTCATACATTCCGAATACAGCCGAGACAGCGTTTTATGGACTCATGGCCGGCATCGAAGATTACTTGATCACCAAGCAGAAGGAAGTCGTGCTGGAGGGTAAGCCATCCGTTGACTCGTTGGAAGATATTCTTTCCTTCCGACCCCGCGTGGAAAAGCTGGTATCGAAAGACGTTAAGCTGCGGACGTTCATCACCGATGATGAACATCGCGATGAAATGGTGTCCCATGTCTATGATACTACCTACGAAGTAATTCGAAAAGGTTTGGACACCCTGGTGGTTGTTGACGACTCTATCGTTCGGGGAACAACACTCGAAAAAAGTATTTTGAAAATGCTCGATCGGATCGGGCCGAAGAAAATAGTAGTAGTCTCGTCCGCACCGCAGATTCGCTTCCCGGATTGCTATGGCATCGACATGAGCAAGATGGGCGACTTCATTGCATTCCGTGCAATGATTGCACTGTTGAAGGACCAGGGGAAAGATTACCTGCTGGGCGAGGCGTATGAAAAGTGCAATCGTGCCCGGGGTCATCAAAGCCAGACCAACTACGTAAAGCACCTCTACGATCAATTCACAGATGAAGAGATCTCAAAGAAAATAGCCGAAATATGCCGGCCGGCAGACATGAAGGCCGAGCTGGAAGTTGTATTTCAAACTGTAGAAAATCTCCACAAAGCCATTCCGGGTCACTTGGGTGATTGGTATTTCACCGGAAATTATCCCACACCAGGTGGCGTCAAGGTAGTCAACCGTTCCTATGCTAACTACATGGAAGGTAAACTAGTCCGGGCCTATTAGGCCAAAACCGGAGCCATTTCCGATCCATAGAATTCCGTTTTTATCGGCAGGATTTTTCTTCTGCCAAAAACTTCCCATTGCAAGTTTTTGCTAAATTACAATCAGTAATTGATTTTCATTAACCTAAACAAACCCTATGAAGAGAGGTCTACTATTATTATTTGTAGCATGGATGGGCTTGAGTACATCCTATGCACAGGATCGCGTAATTACGGGTAGGGTATCATCATCAGAAGATGGTGCACCCATACCTGGCGTAAACGTTCTGATAAAAGGAACTACGATCGGCGCGGTAACAGATGCGGAAGGTAAATATTCGATCAACGCTTCCGGTTCCCCTACACTGGTATTTTCATTTATCGGATACACCACCGTTGAATCGGACGCTGGCGCTCGCACAACAGTTGATGTCGCCATGAATCCCGATACGCAACAGCTCTCTGAAGTTGTTGTGGTTGGTTATGGAACACAATTAAAACAAGAACTTACCGGTAACATCGCAAAGGTATCCGGATCGGACATTAAGAACGTTCCGGTGCCCAGCGTTGACCAGGCACTCCAAGGCCGCGCGGCCGGTGTTTTTGTTGAAGCTGGAAACGGAAAGTTAGGCCAGGGCATCAAGGTTCGCGTGCGCGGATCTGCATCGGTGTCTGCTTCCAACGAACCGCTTTATGTAATCGACGGTATCATTTCTACTACCGATGACTTGTCGGGAACCGATGCGCCGACCAACCCGCTGGCGCAAATCAATTTCAACGACATTGAGTCAATCGACATTTTGAAAGATGCTTCCGCAGCTTCCATCTACGGATCACGTGCTGCGAACGGCGTGGTGTTGATCACGACCAAAAGAGGTAAGAGCGGAAAGACGCGTTTTAACGTGGGCTTCCAAACGGGCTTCAGTGAACCTAGCCGCAAGGCGAAGTGGCTCAATGGCCCGCAATACTACGAGGCATTCAATGAGGCCTTCGAAAACGCAAACGCGAAAGCCCTCGCTGAGGATGGTGTGGATTTCGGAGATTATTTCTACGGTGAACCCGGCCTTACTTTCGATGAAGTATTGGATTACGAGTTGGGATACTGGGAGAAAGATTCCAACGAACCATGGTCTGACAACGCGTTTCGCGACGATGCCGGCATAAGCCAGTTCGACTTCACCGCGAGCGGCGGAAATGAAAAAACGAAGTTCTATGTGAGCATGCAGCAGCTCAACCAAAACGGTATCCTCATCGGAGACGCTTTGGATCGGACCAGTGGCAGAATTAATTTGGACAACCAGGCTTCTGATAAGCTATCTTTCGGTTTCAATTTTAACTTGTCACGCACGATCAACAGACGCTTGACGGATGACAATGAGTTCACCACACCCATGCAGTTGCTCGCGCTTCCGCCCATTCAGCCGGCGCATTTGGACGATGGTACCTTGAACGATGCAACCGTATACTTCAACGGGCTTATCAAGCACGAGAACTCATCCTTTGAGACAACCGTGTTCAGAAATATCTCAAACGTATATGGCCAATTGATTCTTGCACCGGGATTGTTGTTCCGGAGCGAATTTGCCTTAGACATCCTGACGCAAAATGAAGATCGTTGGGATGGCGCTGCAGTGGATTCACAAACGGGTAACGTAAACGGTGGTGGATCTTCTCGCTGGGTGAACGTTCAAAACTATTCGACCAACAACTTCTTTAACTACAAGAAGAATTTTGGCAGCATTCACGACATTGATCTGACGGCTGGTATGAGCTATCAATATGTGCTTCGGAATTCTTCCAGCATTACAGCACAAACTTTCCCGAGCGATGCGTTTAAGACGCTGACCAACGCGTCTGTAATAACCGCCGGTCCTTCAAATGAAACAGCGTATGCGTTCCTTTCGTACTTCGCAAGAGCGAACTACAAACTGAATGACAAGTATCTGCTCTCGTTGAGTGGCCGTCTCGATGGTTCTTCAAAATTTGGTGAAGATCAGCGCTATGGATTTTTCCCTGCTGCATCCGCTGGTTGGATCCTCTCGCAAGAGTCTTTCCTGAAGGATAATTCGACGATTAGCTTTTTGAAGCTGCGCGCGAGTTATGGTGTAACCGGTAACGCCCCGAATGGAAACTTTTCCGGCCTGCCCTTGTATAGTGGAATTACCTACGACAAGCTCGGTGGTATTGCGCCGACGCAGCTTGGTAACAAGCAGTTGAAGTGGGAGACCACCATTCAAACCGATATCGGAGTTGACTTTGGATTCCTGAACGACCGCATCACCGGTGAAATTGACTATTATATGAAGAACACCGATGACCTGTTGTTGAATTCTAACGTGCCAGGAACATCGGGTTTCCTGACCCGGTTGGTGAACGTGGGTAAGTTGAACAACAAAGGCTTTGAATTCGTGTTGAACACACGCAATGTAACCGGCGACTTCACCTGGACGACAAACTTCAATTTCGCGAAGAACATCAACAAGATCACCGACTTGGACAAGAACGTGATCGAAGGCGGTTATATAAACCGTGCCGTTGAAGGCGAGCCGATTGGCGTGTTCTATGTACAGGAGTTTGCCGGTGCGAACCCCGATAATGGTGATGCACTTTGGTTCCTTAACCGCGATCCGGATCAAACTGAAATTGACGATGGGGCCGTGTTCCAGATTCAGAAGTACGGCGACCGCTACGTTACCAACGACTACGGTCTGGCTGAAAGAAAAGTGGTGGGCAATCCGAATCCCGATTTCATCGGCGGTTTGAACAACACGCTTGCATACAAAGGATTTGACCTGAGCTTCCTGTTCCAGTTTGTAGTCGGTAACGATTCATACAACGGTGGCGGACGATTTGAAAGAGCTGACTTTGTTTACTTCGACAACCAACTGGTAGAAGATTGGGAAAACGCATGGCGTCAGCCGGGCGATAACACCAATATTCCTCAAGCTCGCTTGTTCTATGGAAACGGTGATTTCGAATCATCTCGCTACATCCAGGATGCATCGTACGTCCGATTGAAGACGTTGAGCTTTGGTTACACGCTGCCTTCTGCAGCAGTAAGCAAGCTTTTCCTTTCTTCTGTCAGACTTTACGTTTCTGCTCAGAACCTGTTGACTTTCACAAAGTATGACTTGAACGATCCTGAAGTGAACACCGACTACCTGTCGAGCAACATCAGTCAGGGTAATGATTTCTATGCAGCCCCTCAGGCGAAGACAATTATGTTTGGTATTAACGTTGGATTCTAAAAGGAGGAATGAAATCTATGAAACTATTTAATAATAAAACATTTATAGCGCTGTCGTTCACGCTGATCCTGGTATCCTGCGATTTGGACATCAAACCTGTCGACAGCGTGGTGCCTGAAGATGCCATTACAGACGCAGCTTCTGTGCAAGCTCTTTTAGTCGGAGGTTACGATGCGCTAAGCGATGATGATCTCTATGGAGGTTGGATTCAGATGACCAGCGATTTGTTGGGAACCAATTTCGATCTCAACTGGGGTGGTACCTTCTTTGACCCACGCGATATCTGGCAAAAGGTTATGACCGCCAACAACGGACAAGCTGAAGCAACCTGGACCGACGGTTATGAAGCCATCAACATTGCTAACACCGTGTTGGCTAACCTGGACAAAGCAGGCAACGATCCGATGATAGAAGGTGAAGCAAAATTCATTCGTGGTGCAGTCTACTTTGAACTGGTTAGACTCTATGCTAAAGATTGGGCTGATGGCAATCCTGCTGTTAACCTGGGCGTGCCGCTGAAGCTTGAAGCGACCAACATGGTCTATGATCCTAATCAAAACTTCATTTCACGGAATACTGTGGAAGAAGTATATGATCTGGTTTTGTCTGATCTTGAGACAGCGGAGGCTAACCTTCCAGAGGAGAACGGATTTTTTGCAACAACATGGGCAGCCAAGGCAATGTTGGCCCGCGTCCACTTGCAGCGCAGGGAATACGATGAGGCTCGCATATTAGCCAACGAAATAATTGAAAGCGGATATTTCGAATTGGCCGACAGAGTTGATCGCTGCTTCAATCTTGACAACAATAACTCCGAAGACATTTTTGCTATTCAAGTTACCCCTCAGGATGGTATCAACGACTTGCAAACCTTTTATGCCTCCAGAAGCTTTAACGGCCGACGCGATATCAGAACGCGGGGAGAATTCAGGGCTTTGTTCGATCCTTCCGATGAGCGTTACACCCGACTCATTTATGAAGACGGAGCAGGAAGCGGAAGATACCTGAGTGGAAAGTATAAGGATCAGTTTGCTAACATTTCCGTGATTCGTCTTGCAGAAATGTACCTGATCCGCGCCGAAGGAAACTTGCTGGCCGGTGGCCCTCAGGTCGGTCCGAATACGCCACACGATGATCTTCAAATCTTAAGAGATCGCGCGAAAGCTCCGGCTGCAGCAGCCTCTCCCACCATTGATGATATCATGCTGGAAAGAAAACTCGAACTGGCCTTCGAAGGACATTTTGTTCACGATATCAGAAGGACAGAAACAACCATCGACCAGTTCGGTCCAATCTCCTGGGATGCTGACGAATTAATTTTGCCTGTGCCACAGCGCGAAATGGATGCAAACCCTGGATTGTCCGGACAGCAGAACGCTGGTTATTAAGATCTAGAAAATTCTTATTTGAAAAGGGCAGTATTTACTACTGCCCTTTTTCTTTTTAACAAGAAATAAAAAAGCCCCGGGAACCACCCCGGGGCCTAAACCAAACCCCTCATACCAACTTCGGCCCCGATGGCTCGGGGCACCAATCCTTAAACCTACTTTTTAAACAGGGTTCGTGCGTACTTGGTTCCGCTTTTGAGGCACAATATTTTTTATCTAATCGCTTTCTAATTTAACACCGCAGTACTTTCGATGTTTTCGAAGATAAAGTCTACCTCATTTTTAAGGTCGACCAGTATCACGGAATCCTTATGAATCTTTCCAGCGAGGATTTGTTTCGAAAGCTCGTTCAATATTTCGCGTTGCATCACACGTTTTAACGGCCTTGCACCATATTGCGGGTCAAATCCGAGCTTGGCCAGTCGATCGCGTGCACCGTTCGTAACTTCGAGTTGTATACCGGCTTCGTTCAAGCGTTGGCACACCAGGTTAACCTGAATGTCCACGATCTTCCTGATGTCCTGCTGGCTGAGCGGCCTGAACATGATGATCTCATCGATTCGGTTAACGAACTCCGGTCGAACTGATTTTTTCAATAGACTCACGATTTCCTCCTTGGTATCCTCGAGAACATCAAAATAGTTTTCGTCCGTGATCTTCGCGAAATTCTCCTGGATAAGATGCGACCCAATGTTGGTCGTCATCACGATGATTGTATTCTTGAAGTTCGCGACACGGCCTTTGTTATCCGTCAGTCTTCCCTCATCCAACACTTGCAACAGTATGTTGAATACATCGGGATGGGCTTTTTCAATTTCATCCAGCAGGATTACCGAGTATGGTTTCCTGCGAACGGACTCCGTGAGTTGTCCGCCTTCATCATATCCAACATAACCGGGAGGCGCGCCGATCAGGCGACTCACGCTGTGCCGTTCCTGGTACTCGCTCATATCAATGCGAATCATGGCGTTGTCGTCGTTGAACAAGTATTCAGCGAGCGCTTTTGAAAGTTCTGTTTTACCTACGCCAGTTGTTCCCATGAAAATGAACGAACCAATGGGGCGCTTGGGATCTTGCAATCCCGCACGGCTTCTGCGAACGGCATCACTCAACGCACGGATAGCTTCCTCCTGTCCGGCCACGCGCTTGCTCAATTCATCCTCCAGGTGCAATAGTTTCTCGCGCTCGCTTTGCAGCATTTTCGAAACAGGAATGCCGGTCCATTTGGCAACGACTTCAGCAATATCTTCACTGTCTACCTCTTCTTTTAAGAGCGACTTTTCACCTTGCATCTCTTTCATTTTGATCTGCAGGTCATCCAGGCGCTTCTCTGCTTCAGCAATCTTCCCATAGCGAATCTCGGCAACCTTTCCGTAGTCACCGGATTTTTCGGCTTGCTCGGCTTCAAACTTCAGTTTGTCGATCGCTTCTTTTTCGCGCTGAATGCCATGCACGACTTCCTTTTCACTTTCCCATTTTGCTTTGATGGAATTTCGGCCGGTAGAGAGTTCGGCAATTTCCCGACTAAGGATCGCTTCTTTCTCTTTATCCTTTTCGCGGCGGATGGCCTCGCGCTCAATTTCAAGCTGCATGATCTTGCGATTGAGTTCATCCAATTCTTCGGGCAACGAATCCATTTCAAGGCGAAGCTTCGAAGCAGCTTCGTCCATCAGGTCAATCGCTTTGTCCGGGAGGAATCGATCACTGATGTACCGGCTGGACAGTTCGACAGAGGCGATCACCGCGTCGTCTTTAATTCGCACGCCGTGGTGTAATTCATACTTGTCTTTGATACCGCGCAAGATGGAGATTGAATCTTCCATGGAAGGTTCATCGACCATCACCGACTGGAATCTTCTCTCCAGCGCTTTGTCTTTTTCAATGTACTTCTGATATTCTTTCAGCGTAGTCGCGCCAATGGCGTGCAGTTCGCCGCGAGCAAGGGCGGGCTTTAACAGGTTGGCTGCATCCATAGCGCCTTCGCCGCCACCACCAGCACCAATTAAAGTGTGGATCTCATCGATAAACAGAATGATCTGGCCGTTGGAATCAGTGACTTCCTTAATGACGGCTTTCAATCGCTCTTCAAATTCTCCTTTGTACTTGGCGCCGGCCACGAGTAGACCCATGTCGAGTGATACCAGGATTTTGTCTTTGAGGTTCTCCGGCACGTCGCCATCGACGATGCGTTGCGCCATGCCTTCTACGATGGCGGTCTTACCTACGCCCGGTTCACCCAGGAGAATGGGGTTGTTCTTGGTTCTCCGCGAAAGGATTTGAAGTACTCTTCTAATCTCTTCATCGCGTCCGATCACCGGATCGATTTTTCCTTTCTTCGCCAGCTCGTTTAAATTCTTGGAGTAACGCTCAAGCGATTTATACTTGGCTTCGGCATTTTGATCCGTCACCTTTGATCCTCCGCGGAGTTCCTTAATCGCTTTGATCAATGCGGAGCGGTCGACGCCAGCATCTTTGAGAAGGTGTGATACCTTATCTTTCCCCGCAAGGAGGGCCAATAAAAGATGCTCAACCGATACATATTCATCCTTGAATTCCCGAAGTTCTTTGTCGGCCTGTTGCAACAACGTATTGGTCGTGGCAGAAAGATAAGGCTGTTGTCCGGAGACTCGAGGGTAAGAATGAATGACTTCCTCCAGTTTTGTCTGAAGGATAGTTGTGTTCGCATTTAATTTCTTGAACAGGTAGTTGGAAACGTTTTCATCCGTTTCCAATATGGCCTTCAGCAAGTGGCCGGGTTCAATGGCCTGCTGTTGATTGGCCATAGCAATCTCAGCGGATTTCTGTAAAGCTTCCTGTGATTTTATAGTGAATTTGTCGAAGGTCATAAATCGTTGTATTAATCCAGCGTCAGAACATCAAATCACAATCCATCAAAAGGAAATCAAAGTTTTAGGAAATTTTGGCATTTAATAGATAGATTTAGAAACCCCTTTCAGTCGTTTTGGCTTATGGTTTGACAAAATTTCTGATTGGAATACTCGCCTTTAAAACTTGATTCCATGGTGAAGGCAGCGCATACACAGGCTAAAAATTTTCCCGCAGCTTGCATTGTGGAAGTGGCCTGGGAGGTATGTAACCAGGTGGGCGGAATTTATACGGTCATTCGATCGAAGGTTCCGGAGATGGTGGCACAGGCGAAGGGTCCTTTCTGTATGATCGGACCCTACATGAGTCGCAGCATTCAGGCTGAGTTGGAACCCTTAAATGATTCGGAGGATATATTTGGGCAAGCGGCAGCGGTGCTTCGAAAAAAAGGCTACGATGTACATTATGCTGAGTGGTTAATTACCGGAAAGCCAAGGGTAGTATTATTGAATCCACGCGTCATCGAAGATCAGGCGCTCAGCGTCGTGAAGTATCTCTTATGGAAAAATCATAGCCTGCCGACGCCGGGAGACAACGCGTTAATTAATGAAGTAATAGCCTTTGGCTACCTTACGAAGTTGTTCTTCGATGAACTGGTAAAAATCAGCGGCGACAAACTTCCCATTATCGCGCATTTTCATGAATGGATGGCGGGCCTTCCCATCCTTGATATTAGCCGCGACAAGATGCCGATCAAAACGGTGTTCACTACGCACGCCACACAACTGGGTCGTCACCTGGCGATCAACTCGCCACTATTCTATGCACACCTTCCATTCTTTAAATGGGAGGACGAAGCCAGACGATTTGGCATCGAAACTGAAACTCGGATAGAATTTGGATGCGCAAAACGCGCTGATGTTTTAACGACCGTGAGCGAAGTGACAGCGCGCGAATGCAAACACCTGCTGAAAAGAAAACCAGATGTAGTGTTGCCAAATGGATTGAACATTGAGCGGTTCGAGGCCTTGCACGAATTTCAGAATCTGCACATCGAATCCAAAGAAGAGATACATCGCTTTGTGATGGGACATTTTTTTCAATCGTACGCTTTCGACCTTGACAAGACAATCTACTTTTTTACATCAGGCCGATACGAATTCAAGAACAAAGGATTTGATCTGACGCTTGAAGCGTTGGTGCGATTGAACCAAAAATTAAAGAAAGAAAAATCAGATGTGACGGTGGTGATGTTCTTCGTCACCCGACGCGACTTTCATTCCATCAAACCGGAAGTGCTTCAATCCAAAGCGATGATGCAGGAGATCTTGCAAACCTGCCGTGCCATTCAGCAACAGGTGGGCAAGCGACTATTCTATGAAAGTACCGTTCGTCAGGATACCCATTTGCCTGACTTGAACGATTATGTAGATGAGTACTGGAAGCTACGTTATCGTCGTACGATTCAATCGTGGAAAATAAATAAGAACCCGCAGGTTGTCACGCACCGCCTGGTAGAGGAAGACCGCGACGAAATCTTACATTTCCTGCATTCAAAAAACCTGATGAACAATCCCGATGACCCCGTGAAGGTTGTTTATCATCCGGATTTCATGAGCATCAGCAACCCGCTCTTCGGAATTGAATACAACCGTTTTGTGCGGGGTTGCCACCTGGGAATTTTTCCGAGCTACTATGAGCCGTGGGGCTATACACCGTTGGAGTGTATGGCGAGCGGCGTTCCGTCCGTGACCAGTGACTTGTCAGGGTTTGGAGATTATATTTTGCATCACATTCCCGAGCATGAGCAGTATGGGCTCCACGTGATTGAGCGTGGCAAGCGTACATTCGATTGGTCAGCAAACCAGCTAACAGAAGTGATGCACAATTTTCTAATGCAGTCCCGGCGTGAACGAATTATGCAGCGAAATAATGTAGAGAATCATTCTTCCGTTTTCGACTGGCACAATCTCATCAAACATTACAACGAAGCCTACCATAAGGCGGTAGAGGAAAAATGAAGCCGAAATACTTTCTTAGGAAAGGCCCGTACACACTTCCGTGTTCTCCGTGAGAGATCATTTACAAATGATCGGAAATCCTGTGTCGGCAACTTCTCCGAACCACACGATTCCATATTCCTGGTAGATGCCGACGCCGATGGCATTCCATTTCACTTTGCTCCAGCTTCCGAGATTGACGAGTAACGGATTATGACCAGGGCTCACTTTCCAACCGTCCAGTCCTTCCTTGGCCGTCGCGCCTGCCGAACTATAGTAGGCGATCTCATAACCATGACCAGGATAGTCGGCAATCTCTTTGGGTTTTTCCCACATGCATTTCGCCTGCTTGTGATCATTCGTATAGCAGCAGGAAGTCCAGCTTCCATTGGAAGACCAACTGTGGGGGTTGCAGGTATTGCTGGGGTCGAAGGTATAGTTCTCCGAAAGATCGCGGGCATGGACCTGCGCTACCTGCGTAAGCTTTAACGAGAGTGGAATAGCCTGCAGGCCCTTGCTCTTTCGGTATTGCATGATCAGGTCATACAGCATTTTTTCTTCCGGCGATATGCATACTTGAGCGGGCGGTGCAACGGGCCTGGCCGACGTGCCCAGTAGTAGCAGTAAAAGTATGGACAGTGTTTTCATTGGATCGTCAAAAGATCAGGTTGATGGAGTTCCTAATTCTTCAATTTCTCTCCATTTAACGGATAAACAAATCAAGGGATCGCCATCATTTATGCCCTTTATTTTTTAATTTTCCGCCCCCAAAAATCCCGGGCTGCCGACTCATAGGCCCTGTTTTGGGAGAAAACACTAATTATTTAAAGTATCATGAGCGAGCAGAAAATCAGCATCAGCAACGGTAAACTCACTGTACCGGAAAACCCGACTATACCCTTTATTGAAGGCGATGGCACCGGCCCGGATATCTGGCAGGCGTCTCAACATGTCTTCGATGAGGCGATTAAAAAAGCCTATGGCGGCAAGCGAAAGATCACCTGGAAAGAGGTCTTGGCGGGCGAAAAATCTTTTAATAAAGTCGGCAACTGGCTGCCCGATGAAACGCTGGATGCTTTTAAGGAATACCTGGTGGGAATTAAAGGCCCGCTGACGACGCCCGTAGGCGGTGGTATCCGTTCATTGAACGTGGCGCTCCGCCAGATTCTCGATTTGTATGTGTGCCTTCGCCCGGTACGTTGGTTCACGGGCGTTCCTTCACCGGTAAAAAACCCCGGTGCGGTAGACATGGTAATCTTCCGTGAGAATACGGAGGACATCTATGCTGGTATCGAATTCGCTTCGGGAACTCCGGAAGCAAAAAAGGTATTGGATTTCCTGGCGAAGGAATTCCCTAAGGAATTTAACAAGATCCGTTTCGGCACGGAAGAGAAGTCAGCTTCCTTCTGGAAACTGGTCGGCAACACCTCCATCAAAAACGATGTGCAGGTTGGTGTGGGTATCAAGCCGGTAAGTTATAGCGGAAGCGTTCGTCTGATCCACAGCGCGATTGCATATGCTATTCAACACCAGCGTAAATCTGTTACGCTGGTGCATAAAGGCAACATCATGAAATTTACGGAAGGTGCATTCCGCGATTGGGGATATGCCGTTGCCGAAGAATACTTTGGCGATAAAGTTTATACCTGGAACAAGTGGGAGAAGACTAAGAAAGAGAAAGGTGAAGCAGCCGCAAATGATGAACAGAAAGCTGCATTGGCTGCTGGAAAAATCCTGATCAAGGATTCCATCGCCGACATCGCCTTGCAACAAGTATTGACTCGCCCGGAAGATTTCGACGTGATTGCTACCTTGAACCTGAACGGCGACTACCTCAGTGACGCGCTTGCGGCGCAGGTAGGCGGTATTGGTATCGCGCCGGGTGCGAATATCAACTACATCACAGGTCACGCAATTTTCGAAGCTACGCACGGCACTGCGCCGAAATATGCAGGTCAGGACAAAGTTAATCCTGGTTCTGTGATTCTTTCCGGCGTGATGATGCTGGAATACATGGGCTGGCAGGAAGCTGCTGATCTGATCATTCGTGGTCTGGAAAAAGCGATCGCTACAAAACGAGTGACTTACGATTTCCACCGCATGATGGAAGGTGCTACGCTGCTGAAATGCTCAGAGTTCGGTAAGGAGATTGTGAAGAACTTCTAATCGGTACAACCTCATAAATGAAAAGGCCCGGTCGTGAGACTGGGCTTTTGTTTTGAATTCTACTTTTTTTAAAAGTTCAACATCTGTAACGCCGTCAACGCGGCTTCTTCACCTTTGTTGCCATGTTTCCCACCCGCACGATCTAACGCTTGCTGTTTATTCAAGGTGGTAAGCACACCGAATATGACGGGCTTTTTAGTCTTGAGACCTACTTCGGTTATTCCATAAGCAACAGCCTGGCAGATGTAATCAAAGTGAGGAGTCTCACCTTGAATAACGCAGCCAAGACAAATCACAGCGCTCATGGATTTTTCTTCCGCCATCCAAAGGGCACCCAGCGTTAGCTCAAAACTTCCGGGCACATTCTTGCGGATGATGTTTTCTTTTTTAACTCCGTTTTTAATGAGCGACGAAACCGCGCCATCGTACATCGCGCCGGTGATCTCCTCATTCCACTCCGCCACGACGATCGCGACTTTCACTTTCGAAAGATTAATGCTGCTTTTTACTTTTCCCGATTTCAGTGGTCCTGCCATGTCTTCTACATTGTGTTGTTCAGTGTCTTGGTGCTTTGGTGGCAAAAACTAACCACAAAATGCGCTCAATAAAAAAGGGATAGAAAATTCTATCCCTTTAAAGTTAATCTAAATTCTTTTATGAGTTAGACTCCAGTCTTGCCTTGAACTTGCGGGCATTCTGGTACTCGGCAGATTCCCAATACTTGGTAATGATTGTCTCATAGACTTCTTTCGCCTTATCATTTTGATTGAGCTTTTCGTACGCCAACGCTTCCTTCATCAGGTAGGTAGGGGAGAAAAACTTGTTCGGCTTATAGTTAGCAGCCTTGTTGTAGAATTTGGCGGCATCGTCATACTTCTCTTCTTCCATGAAGGTATCGCCGATCAGGCTGTACGCGCGGGCCTGAACCAGCAGGTCGCTTGAACTAAAATCCTCCAGGTACAAACGGGCCACATCAAACTTTCCTTGCTTCAGGAAACAAACTCCTGCGTAGTAGTTGGACAGGTTAGCGGCTTCAGTGATTCCGTAATCGTTGATGATGTCGATAAAGCCAAGGTTGTTATCGTCTCCGTTCAGCGCCAGGTCGAGGCTGTCTTGCTCGAAGTAGTAAACGGCCTGGAACATGTCCTTCTGTGCCTGCGTTTCCTGGTTCCCTTTGTAGTAATGGAATGCGAAATATCCACCGACGATTAAAACAACGACACCCAAAATCCCAAACAAGATTTTAGGGTTTCTTTCCAACCAGTTTTCAGCACCGGCTAACTTTTGCTTCAACGCCTCAGGGTTCTCCAGCAATTCGTGTTTGTGTTCTTCTTTCTTGGCCATGGTATTCAAAAATATCCCCGTCCTGATAACTCGGGACGGGGCGCAAAACTACAAATTAGATCATACTAAACAAAAGTGGCTTTTAATCCACTACGAAGGGATAATCCGTCTGAACGTAAACGTCGGTTAAGGCTTCTGACGCGTCAGGGAAGTTGGACTCTTCAGCGAATTTAACGCTCTCGTCAACTTTCTGCAGGATCCGGGCGTCGATGGCTTCCAGATCTTTTTCGGTGGCGAGTTTTTTCTTCAGGATCGTCGCTTTCACTTCTTCAATCGGATCGCGCTGCTTGTACTGCTCTACTTCTTCCTTGGTGCGATATTTCTGCGGATCGGACATGGAGTGTCCTTTATAACGATAGGTGCGGAATTCCAGCAAAGTGGGGCCCTCACCGGCGCGAGCTCTTTCTGCCGCACGGGCTACCGCAACGTGAACCGCTTCTGCTTTCATCGCATCCACAGGCTCAGCCGGCATATCGTAAGCTTCTCCCAAAGTGTATAATTCGTGCACGTTCGACGTGCGCTGCACGGACGTACCCATGGCATAGCCATTATTTTCAATGACAAAGATTACCGGCAGCTTCCAAAGCATGGCCAGGTTTAGGGCCTCATGAAATGCGCCTTGACGAACCGCTCCATCGCCCATGTAACAGATACACAGGTTGCCGGTCTTATTGAATTTTTCAGCGAACGCAATGCCGGCGCCGAGCGGCACCTGGGCACCCACAATTCCATGCCCGCCAATGAAGTTATGAGTCTTATCAAAAATGTGCATGGAACCACCCTTTCCTTTGGTGGTGCCAGTTTCTTTTCCATACATCTCAGCCATGATAGCTTTCGGGTCAGTTCCGAGCGCAAGCGGTTGCCCATGGTCACGATAAGCAGTGATCCATTTATCACCTTTTTGCAAGGCAGAAACGGCGCCCGAGGCGCATGCTTCCTGCCCTATATAGAGGTGGCAAAAGCCTTTGATCTTTTGCATACCATAGAGCTGGCCGGTTTTCTCTTCAAACTTGCGGATGAGTTGCATGCTCTCATACCAAAAAAGGTAGGTTTCCTTTGAAAATTCCTTGGAATCGGTCTTTTTGGTCGTCACCACAGGTTCATTCTTTGCTTTTGTTGCAGCAGGCATATCCTTATTTTTGAATCCGAGTTGCGAAAATAACCCCCCAACGAACATTAGCCAAACTTTCCTGGCAATTCCTGATGTATATAGAAAAGCTCCAGCTTTTGAATTTCAAGAACTACGAAGAGGCAAATGTCGATTTCTCCTCTAGAATCAATGTTTTTGTTGGGAAAAATGGATCCGGAAAAACCAACTTCCTGGATGCCATTTACTATCTCTCGCTTACGAAAAGTGCGTTTTCCTCTTCCGACAGCCAGTGCATCCGGCAGGGACAAAACGCGTTCATGGTAAAGGGAATTTTTAAGAATGAAAATAGACGGTCGGAGCTGGTGTGCTCTTTTCAAGTGGGGCAACGAAAAGTCTTTCGGGCAGATCAGCAGGATTATGCGAAAATCACGGATCACATCGGTCAATACCCATTGGTTTTGATCGCGCCAGATGACACGGACCTTGTGAAGGAAGGTGGTGAAGCCCGCCGCAAGTTTTTTGATGGAATACTCTCGCAGCTCGACAAGAAGTATCTCGAAGATCTGCTGAGCTACAACCAGGCGCTTAAACAGCGAAATGGTTTGCTGCGAATGTATCAACAGCCCCAATCGATCGACTGGTTAGCAGTAGAAGCATATGATCAGGTTTTAGTGCCTTTGGGAAATTCAATTTTTAAAGCGCGCCGTGCTTTCATTGAGGAATTCCATCCTGTTTTTACAAAGTATTATGATTTCATAGTTAACGATTCAGAGACAACATCGCTGCAGTATAGTTCCGAGTTAAGCGAGATGAGTTTCAGCGAAGGCCTTTCCCGCAACCGCGCAAAAGACGCCGCATTACAGCGAACGAGTTTTGGAGTACACCGGGATGATTACATTTTTAATCTTGGAATTGGCGACCTCAAAAAACTCGGTTCCCAAGGCCAGCAGAAATCATTTGTAATCGCGTTGAAACTCGCGCAATTTGAGATCCTCCAGAATCATAAAGGGTTCAAGCCAATCCTCCTCCTGGACGATATTTTTGATAAACTGGATGATTTTCGCATTTCTCAGTTGTTGGAGCTTATCAAGGGCGACCTGGGTCAATTATTTATAACCGATGCTCGTCCCGATCGAACAAAGGGATTGTTGGATCAAATTCACGTAAGTGCTACTATCTTTAAGGTGGAAGAAGGAAAAATAAGCGGCGTATGAGCAAAGGCAGAAAAGATGAGATTCAATCGGTGGGCCAGGCAATCCGCGACTTGCTCAATTCCTATAAGCTCACCACAAAATTCGATGAGGCTAACTTGCTCGATTCCTGGGAGCGGTTGGTGGGGAAACCCATCGCGAAACGAACCAAAAAGCTCTACATAAAAAACAAAGTCCTCTTTGTTGAATTTGACTCACCTACCATGCGGAATGATTTTTCCCTCCATAAGAACCAGATCCTTGAAATGTTCCGGAAAGAATTCGGGGAAGGGGTTATCACCGAAATTGTCGCGATGTAGGGATCCTGCGGCTGAGCGCCCAATCCCTAAAAAATTGAAATTCTTAGCATAAGTTTTGAAAAAGTGGAAAAGCGTATAATTTTGCACTCCTGTTTTTTAAAGGGTGCCCATTAGGCCCTGAAATTCAGGTTCGTTCAAAGACATATTGAAATGGGAGTTTCAGTTGCAGGTCCTGGCCACTTGAAACGTGAAACTTTTAATGCGGGGGAATACCAAAGCGGCCAACTGGGACAGACTGTAAATCTGTTGTCTTATGACTTCATAGGTTCGAATCCTATTTCCCCCACAACCCGACTGTGTCGGGAAATTTCAAGGATCAAGCACCAATGCCCAAATCGATATTTGGAAATTGGAATTTGGTAATTGGAATTTAAACATGCGGGAGTAGCTCAGTTGGTAGAGCGGCAGCCTTCCAAGCTGCAGGTCGCGGGTTCGAACCTCGTCTCCCGCTCTAGTCACCGAAAGGTGAAGGGCTGCAGGTCGCGTCCCGACACGTCGGGATCGTCTCCCGCTCTAAGGAGTCACCGGTCATTAGTCATTAGGAAACTAATGATCATGACAAATGACCATTGACTATGTAAGCTGTTGTAGCTCAGTGGTAGAGCACTTCCTTGGTAAGGAAGAGGTCGACGGTTCAATCCCGTTCAACAGCTCAACAGAAATTGCCAGACGAGCGATTTCGATTTTTGAAATTTTGGAATCTTGAATGAATCGATTGCTGGTGCGTAGCGAACATCAATAAAGTAATCGGGGAGTTCATCGAATAACCCTTATTCGACAGGCTTATCATGTTTGGGGTGTAGTTTTCTTCTGAAAGGAAGGAAATGTAAATGCGTAACATTTAACTAAACACTATACTTTAAACTTTAACTGGGATTTTCAAATATGGCTAAAGAAACATTTGATCGTTCGAAACCTCACGTAAACGTGGGAACAATTGGTCACGTTGACCACGGTAAGACTACGCTTACTGCTGCAATTACAAAAGTACTTGCCTCCAAAGGTCTCGCTGCTATGCGCGACTTCTCTTCAATCGACAACGCTCCTGAAGAAAAAGAAAGAGGTATCACCATCAACACTTCGCACGTTGAGTATGCTACGGCTAACCGTCACTATGCTCACGTAGACTGTCCAGGTCACGCCGACTATGTGAAGAACATGGTTACAGGTGCCGCTCAGATGGACGGTGCTATCCTCGTGGTAGCTGCTACTGATGGACCGATGCCACAAACTCGCGAGCACATTCTTTTGGCTCGTCAGGTAGGTGTACCTGCACTTGTCGTGTTCATGAACAAAGTTGACTTGGTTGACGATGTTGAATTGTTGGACCTCGTTGAAATGGAAGTTCGTGAATTGATGTCTGCTTATAACTTCCCTGGCGACACAATGCCTGTGATCCGTGGATCAGCTCTTGGCGCGCTTAACGGTGAGCCAAAGTGGGTAGAAAAAGTAGAAGAACTGATGAAAGCGGTTGATGAGCACATTCCGCTGCCCGTTCGTCTGATCGACAAAGATTTCTTGATGCCTGTGGAAGACGTATTCTCGATCACTGGTCGCGGTACTGTTGCTACTGGTCGTATTGAGCGTGGTGTTATCAAGACTGGTGATCCGGTTCAAATCCTTGGTATGGGTGCTGAAAACCTTTCTTCTACCATCACGGGTGTAGAAATGTTCCGCAAGATCCTTGACAGAGGTGAAGCTGGTGACAACGTAGGTCTCCTCCTCCGCGGTATTGAAAAAGAACAAATCAAGAGAGGTATGGTTATCTGCAAGCCAGGTTCCGTAACGCCTCACGCTAAGTTCAAGGCTGAAGTTTACGTATTGTCTAAAGAAGAAGGTGGTCGTCATACTCCATTCTTTAACAAATACCGCCCTCAGTTCTACTTCCGTACAACGGACGTAACTGGCGAAGTGAAACTTCCTGCCGGCGTAGAAATGGTTATGCCTGGTGACAACATCTCTATCGAGGTGGAGTTGATCAACAAGATCGCTATGGAGAAAGGTCTTCGTTTCGCTATCCGCGAAGGTGGCCGTACAGTAGGATCTGGTCAGGTAACTGAAATCTTAGACTAAGAGAGCACTTGTCGAAAGGCAAGTAACTGACAGTCAACAAGCAGCGTTTCCGAGAATTTTCTCGGAAACGCTTTTGTTTTATAGCTCATTGTCATACATTTGCAGTCCTTTTTGAGCTGGGAATGGGTGGAACTCAGGAAGGAGGCCCCAGAAAACATTTTAAAGGAGACAAAAACACACGGGTGTAGTTCAAGGGTAGAATAGCGGTCTCCAAAACCGTTGATGGGAGTTCGAATCTCTCCACCCGTGCTAAAAAACGGGGTTTCAGATGTAAACGATCGGAAACTCTTGTGTTCGAAATATTGAATTAATTCCAATGGAGAAGATAAAAACCTATTTCGCAGAGTCCTGGGATGAGATCAAGAACAAAGTTACTTGGTCCAAGTACAGTGAATTGCAGGGTAGCGCAATCCTCGTGTTAGTGGCTTCCACCATTTTCGCGATCGTGATTGGCGCCATTGACTGGGTTTTTAAGACCGGTCTTCAGTGGTTTTATCGGGAATTTTAATGGTGAAGGCGATGGGCGAGCTGAAATGGTACGTTCTTCGGGTCGTTAGTGGCCAGGAAAAAAAGGTTAAATCCTACCTGGAAACTGAGATCGAGCGCTCAAAACTGGTGGAGTTCATTCCCCAGGTATTGATCCCTTCCGAAAAAGTATATGAAATGAGAAACGGCAAGAAGCGTGTTCGTGAGCGCAACTTCTTTCCGGGTTACGTTCTCCTTTCCGCAGATCTCTCAAATGGAGAAGCTTATCACGCCGTGAATAGCATTCCGGGTGTGATTGGGTTTCTCGGTAACAACGGAACCGGGGCTTCCAAGGATCCAGTACCTCTTCGTCAATCAGAGGTTAACAGGATTCTCGGTAAAGTTGATGAGATTGACGAGCTCGAGGAAAAACTCGAGACACCATTTATTAAAGGTGAGTCCGTGAAAGTAATGGATGGACCATTCAGCGGATTTACTGGAACAGTTGAGGAAATTTTTGAAGACAAGAAGAAACTCAATGTAATGGTGAAGATTTTCGGCCGGAATACTCCGGTTGAATTGAGTTATATGCAGGTAGAAAAGCTAGACTAAGATAAACAATGGCAAAAGAAATTATTGGTTATCTGAAATTACAGGTAAAAGGCGGCCAGGCTAACCCTGCACCTCCGATTGGTCCTGCGTTGGGTTCCAAAGGTCTGAACATCATGGACTTTTGTAAGCAATTCAATGCCCGTACGCAAGACAAACCCGGACAGGTGTTGCCCGTTTTGATCTCTATCTATAACGACAAGTCGTTTGACTTCGTGATCAAAACTCCTCCCGCAGCGATCCTGATTTTAGATGCTGCTAAAAAGCAGAAAGGTTCAGCCGAACCGAATCGTACGAAGGTCGGCTCCATCACCTGGGCTCAGGTGAAGACAATTGCAGAAACCAAAATGCCAGACCTCAACGCATTCAAAGTTGAGTCGGCCATGAAAATGGTGGCAGGTACTGCAAGAAGTATGGGTATTACTGTATCAGGAACTCCCCCTTGGGATAAATAATTAGAGCGATGGCGAAAATTTCTAAAAACAGAAAAGCAGTCCTTGCGAAATACAATCCCGAGAAAGAGTATTCTCTGGAAGATGCATCTAAACTGTTGAAGGAAATCTCCTTCACCAAGTTCGATGGATCAGTTGATCTGGATATCCGCTTGGGAATCGATCCTAAGAAATCCGATCAAATGGTGCGGGGAGTCGTGGCGTTGCCACATGGTATTGGTAAGGTGGTTCGTGTACTGGTGCTTTGCACGCCTGACAAAGTTCAGGAAGCAAAAGATTCTGGTGCCGATCACGTAGGTCTGGATGATTTCATCCAGAAGATCGAAGGTGGATGGACAGATATCGACGTGATCATCTGTACGCCTACCGTTATGGCAAAGGTTGGTAAGCTGGGTAAAGTACTCGGTCCAAGAGGCCTTATGCCGAATCCTAAATCAGGAACTGTTACGCTCGAAGTCGGTAAAGCCGTGAAAGAAGTAAAAGCGGGTAAAATCGATTTCAAAGTTGATAAGCAAGGTATCATCCACGTGGGCATTGGAAAAGCTTCCTTCTCGGCCGATAAGATCCGGGACAATGCTGCGGAAATGATCCATGTTGTTGCTAAGCTGAAACCGGCATCTGCGAAAGGCGATTACTTTAGGAGTATCACCATTTCGACAACCATGAGCCCGGGAGTAGCGATTGACAAAAATTCGATTGCTGGCATTTAAGAATTAAAGACATGACCAGAGAAGAAAAAGCACAGATCATCGAAGAGCTTTCGCAAAAGTTTGCTGCCCATCCTCACTTCTATATTACCGATGCTACGGGTTTCACCGTGGCCCAGGTAAACAACTTTAGAAGACTTTGTTTCAAGAGCGGTGTGGAGTACAGAGTGTACAAAAACACCCTGATCCAAAAAGCGCTCGAGAGACAAGAGGGAACGGATTTCTCACCTTTGTTCGCGACGTTGCACGGTTTCTCCGGAGTAATTTTCTCCAAGGAATCCGGTAACCTTCCGGCCAAAGTGATCAAGGAATTCCGTGTTAAAATGGAAGGCAAGCCCGTATTGAAAGCGGCTTCCATCTCTTCAGACCTGTTTATCGGGGATGAAAATTTAAATATGCTGAGCGAGCTGAAGTCCAAGAACGAGCTCATCGGCGAAGTTATTTCCTTGCTGCAATCTCCTGCCAAGAATGTACTCTCTGCGCTGCTTAGCGGAAAGAATACAGTGGCTGGTTTGGTTAAGGCACTGGAAGAACGTGGATCTAAATAATTGTTGAACAAAAAAGGATTAATTAAACTTTACTAAAATGGCTGATATTAAAGCACTCGGAGATCAACTCGTTGAACTCACTGTTAAAGAAGTTAATGAACTGGCTTCTTACCTGAAAGAAACCTACGGCATTGAGCCTGCTGCTGCCGCTGTTGTAGCGGGACCTGCTGCTGGTGGTGCTGCTGGTGGTGGCGCTGCTGCCGCTGAAAAAACTAACTTCGATGTAGTATTGAAGGCTGCTGGCGCTAACAAGCTCCAGATCGTGAAATTGGTTAAGGAACTTACTGGTCTTGGCTTGAAAGAAGCTAAAGATGTAGTAGACGGAGCTCCTAAGACCATCAAAGAAGGCTTACCGAAGGACGAAGCTGAGAACCTGAAGAAGCAACTCGTTGAGGCTGGTGCCGAAGTTGAGTTGAAGTAATCTTCTGAAGACGAAGAGTACCGTCTGAAGCTTCGGTTAGACCCTGTGTCTGTGCCTGATTTAACTCAGGAAAGGACAGGGTCTATTCCTATTTGTACTCAAAACATCTTGATCTATTTATTACGTTCTCGTCCAGGACCAAAGAACTTTAAACGTTAAACACCTTGGCAAAGAAGAATATTAACGGCAGAATCGACTTCTCAGGCATCGAGAAGATCCTCGAATACCCCGATTTTCTGGACCTCCAACTCCAGTCTTTCAAAGATTTCTTACAGATTGAAACCCCGGCCGAAAAAAGACAGAACGAAGGTCTTTATAAGGTGTTCGCAGAGAACTTCCCCATCAGCGACTCGCGCGAGAACTTTGTATTGGAATTTGTCGACTATACTATCGATCCTCCGAAATACTCTGTTGACGAGTGTATCGATCGCGGGTTAACGTTCTCTGTTCCCCTGAAGGCCAAACTGCGCCTGACTTGTAACGACGAGGACAACGAAGACTTTGAAACCATTGAGCAGGAAGTGTTCCTCGGGAACATTCCTTATATGACCGAGAAAGGCTCGTTCGTCATCAATGGTGCCGAGCGCGTTATCGTATCGCAGCTTCACCGCTCACCCGGCGTGTTCTTTGCCATGAGCAAACACACCAACGGTACCAAGCTGTACTCTGCGCGTATCATCCCTTTCAAAGGATCCTGGATTGAATTCGCGACCGATGTGAACGCCGTGATGTACGCGTACATCGACCGTAAAAAGAAATTCCCTGTAACCACTTTGCTCCGTGCCATTGGATACGGTTCAGATAAAGACATCCTTGATTTGTTCGGCTTGTCTGAAGAAGTTGAAGCCAACAAGAATACATTAAAGAAAACAGTAGGCCGCAAGCTCGCTGCCCGGGTGTTGAAAACCTGGACGGAAGACTTCGTGGATGAAGATACCGGTGAAGTGGTTTCCATCGACCGTAACGAAGTGTTACTCGAGCGTGACCACACCATCTCGGCTGAAGATGCTGACGTCATCTTGGAATCAGGTGTGAAGTCGATCATCCTGCACCGCGATGACATCAACATCACCGATTACAATATCATTTTCAATACGCTGGCAAAAGATACTTCCAACTCCGAAAAGGAAGCCGTGGAGTACATCTACCGCCAGTTGAGAAATACAGAAGCTCCTGACGAGCAAACCGCGCGCGACATCATCAACAGCTTGTTCTTCTCTGAGAAGCGTTATGACCTGGGCGAAGTTGGTCGTTACAGGATCAATAAGAAATTGGGATTGGACATCAGCTCCGACCAGCGCGTATTGACGAAAGAGGATATCATCCTGATCGTGAAATACCTCATCGGTCTGATCAACTCCAAAGCGGTGGTCGATGATATCGATCACTTGAGCAACCGTCGTGTAAGAACCGTTGGTGAGCAGCTCTATTCTCAATTCGGTGTAGGCCTTGCCCGTATGGCAAGAACCATCAAAGAAAGAATGAACGTTCGCGACAACGAAGACTTCAAGCCTGTTGACCTGATCAACGCGCGTACATTGTCTTCTGTCATCAACTCGTTCTTCGGAACCAACCAGTTGTCTCAGTTCATGGATCAAACCAATCCGCTGGCGGAGATCACCCACAAGCGTAGAATGTCGGCACTCGGTCCAGGCGGTCTCTCCCGTGAGCGCGCAGGCTTCGAGGTTCGTGACGTTCACTATACGCACTACGGACGTCTTTGTACCATTGAAACCCCGGAAGGTCCGAACATCGGTTTGATTTCGTCTCTCTGCGTTCACGCCAAGGTGAACAAGATGGGCTTTATCGAAACACCTTACCGCAAGGTTGAGAACGGAAAAGTAAAAGTAAAAGACAGCGTTATCTTCCTCACCGCTGAAGAAGAAGACACGCACTACATCGCACAAGCGAAAGTACCGATTAAGAATACTGGCGAGTTCATTGAAGAAAAGATCAAGGCTCGTTTCGAAGGCGACTTCCCGGTAGTAGAGCCGAAGGATCTGAAGTACATGGACATTGCTCCTAACCAGATCGTATCGGTAGCTGCTTCGATGATTCCTTTCCTTGAGCACGACGATGCTAACCGCGCCCTGATGGGTTCGAACATGCAGCGTCAGGCTGTGCCTTTGATGAGACCTCAGGCGCCGATCGTAGGGACCGGTCTTGAAGGTCGTGTAGCGTTGGATTCACGTGCGCTGATCCTGTCAGAAGGACCTGGCGTTGTCGATTTCGTCGACGCGAAGAAGATTGTTATTAAATATGAGGTTTCTGATGAGCAACAGCTCGTAAAGTTTGACGATGAGTACAAGACTTACGGCTTGATCAAATTCAGAAGAACCAACCAGGATACTTGTATCAACCTTACGCCGCTCGTGATGAAAGGTCAGAAGGTTGTAAAAGGACAACCCCTGTGTCAGGGATATGCAACCGCTGACGGCGAGCTTGCATTAGGACGCAACCTGTTGGTGGCGTACATGCCTTGGCAAGGTTACAACTTCGAAGATGCGATTGTTATCTCTGAGAAAGTTGTACAGGATGATGTGTATACATCCATCCACATTGAAGAATTCGAACTTGAAGTTCGCGACACGAAGCGTGGTGAAGAAGAACTTACTTCTGAAATCCCGAACGTAAGCGAGGAAGCGGTTAAGCACCTTGATGAGAACGGTATCATCCGCATCGGTGCTGAAGTTCGCGAAGGTGATATCCTGATCGGTAAAATCACTCCGAAAGGTGAAACTGATCCGACGCCGGAAGAAAAACTTCTCCGTGCGATCTTCGGTGATAAGGCCGGCGATGTGAAGGATGCTTCTATGAAAGCACCGCCATCACTGAAAGGTGTTGTTATCGACACGAAGCTGTTCTCCAGACCTAAGCGCGACAAGGACGTTCGCTCCAAGTCGAAGAAAGAACTGGATGCACTGAAGAGCAAGTACAGCAAACAGCTTACTGAACTTCGTGATGAAATGGTGAAGAAACTCACTCAGCTGTTGAATGGTAAATCCAGCAACGGTGTGAAACACAAGTTCGGTGATGAGCTGATCAGCAAAGGCGTGAAGTTCTCTTCTAAAGTAATCGAGAACAACCTGTTCCCGGACAAGAACATCTACCGCGACGAAAGTAACTACAACGTTCCGGAAGAAGTAAACCTGATCGCAGACGTAAGTCTCGAGAACTGGACCAGCGATGATCACACCAACGACCTCATCGGTCAGGTAGTGAAGAACTATATCATTAAGCGTAACACCTACGCCGGGGAATTCAAGCGCGAGCGCTTTACCCTTGAAGTTGGTGATGAATTGCCTACCGGTATCGTTCAGCTTGCAAAAGTTTACATCGCTAAGAAACGTAAACTGAAAGTAGGAGATAAGATGGCGGGTCGTCACGGTAACAAGGGTGTAGTAGCCCGTATCGTTCGTGAAGAAGACATGCCATTCCTCGAAGATGGAACACCTGTAGACATCTGTCTGAATCCGCTGGGCGTACCATCGCGTATGAACCTGGGTCAGATCTACGAGACCGTGTTGGCATGGGCTGGTTTGAAACTGGGCCGCAAGTATGCTACACCAATCTTCGACGGAGCATCACTCGACGAAGTACAAGCCGAATTGAAGGAAGCTGGTCTTCCGCCATTCGGAAGAACATACTTGTACGACGGCTTGACGGGCGACAAGTTCGATCAGCCGGTAACCGTAGGTGTTGCCTACATGTTGAAACTCGGCCACTTGGTTGACGATAAGATGCACGCCCGTTCAATCGGACCTTACTCACTCATTACGCAACAGCCGTTGGGTGGTAAAGCACAGTTCGGTGGACAGCGCTTCGGAGAAATGGAGGTTTGGGCGATCGAGGCATTCGGTGCGTCGAACATCCTCCAGGAAATCCTTACCATCAAGTCTGACGACGTCATCGGCCGTGCGAAAGCATACGAAGCGATTGTGAAAGGCGAGAATATGCGCAGACCCAATATTCCTGAATCCTTCAACGTATTGGTTCATGAATTAAGAGGTCTTGCTCTTGAGATCACGATGGATTAAGAGTCCGAAAGTCCGGAAGATTCCGGACTTTCGGTCCCGATAGCTATCGGGACCCGACTTTCCGACTTTAAAATGAATTTGTAAACTGAAAAACTCTTAAAGCATGTCTTTCAGAAAAAATAAGAAGATCAACAACGACTTTTCCAAGATCACCATCAGCCTGGCTTCTCCGGAATCAATTCTGGAAAGCTCTCATGGTGAAGTAACGCAACCGGAAACCATCAACTACAGAACCTATAAGCCTGAAATGGGCGGTCTGTTCTGCGAGCGGATTTTCGGTCCCGTGAAGGATTGGGAATGTCATTGCGGAAAATATAAGCGCATTCGTTACAAAGGCATCATCTGCGATCGCTGCGGTGTAGAAGTTACTGAGAAGAAAGTACGTCGCGAGCGCATGGGCCACATCGAATTGGTTGTACCGGTGGCACACATCTGGTATTTCCGTTCGCTTCCTAACAAGATCGGCTACTTGCTGGGTCTTGCCACGAAGAAATTGGATCAGATCATTTACTACGAGCGGTACGTCGTTATCCAACCCGGTATCAAAGAAGAAGATGGCGTAAACCGCCTCGACTTCCTGACCGAAGAAGAATACCTCGACATCATCGATAAACTTCCTCGCGAGAACCAATTGTTGGATGACAACGATCCGAAGAAATTCATCGCGAAGATGGGTGCTGATGCGCTTGAAATGTTGTTGTCCAGAACACAATTGGATACGCTTTCTTACGAGCTCCGTCACCAGGCCGCTACGGATACTTCACAGCAACGTAAGGCTGAAGCCTTGAAGCGCTTGAAAGTAGTAGAAGCTTTCCGCGATGCTAAAACTCGTATCGAGAACAAGCCTGAGTGGATGGTGATCAAGATGGTTCCTGTAATTCCGCCGGAATTGCGTCCGCTTGTACCGCTGGATGGTGGTCGTTTCGCTACATCAGATTTGAATGACCTTTACAGACGTGTTATTATCCGTAACAACCGTCTGAAGAGATTGATTGATATTAAAGCTCCTGAAGTTATCCTTCGTAACGAGAAGCGTATGCTCCAGGAAGCGGTTGACTCACTGTTCGACAACTCTCGTAAAGTAAATGCCGTGCGTTCCGATGGAAACCGCGCATTGAAATCATTGTCTGACATGCTGAAAGGTAAGCAAGGACGTTTCCGTCAGAACTTGCTGGGTAAGCGTGTTGACTACTCGGGTCGTTCAGTAATTGTCGTAGGACCTGAACTGAAACTGCACGAGTGCGGTCTGCCAAAAGATATGGCGGCGGAATTGTTCAAACCGTTCATTATCCGCAAGCTGATCGAAAGAGGAATTGTGAAGACTGTGAAGTCAGCGAAGAAAATTGTTGACCGCAAGGATCCTGTGATCTGGGATATTTTGGAAAACGTATTGAAAGGACATCCTGTTCTTTTGAACCGCGCTCCAACGCTCCACAGACTTGGAATCCAGGCGTTCCAGCCTAAGCTGATCGAAGGAAAAGCTATCCAGTTGCACCCGCTCGTTTGTACTGCGTTTAACGCTGACTTCGACGGTGACCAGATGGCGGTTCACGTTCCGCTGGGACAGGAAGCGATTTTGGAAGCTTCCTTGTTGATGTTGTCTTCGCACAACATCCTCAACCCTGCGAACGGCGCTCCGATCACTGTACCTTCTCAGGACATGGTGTTGGGTCTGTACTATCTGACGAAAGGAAGAAAGGGCACACCTGAGCATCCGATCAAAGGTGAAGGCAAGCGTTACTACTCTGCCGCGGAAGTGATCGTCGCTTTCAACGAGGGCAAACTGTCCAAGCATGCGAACATTAAAGTGCGCGTGAAAATACTCGACAGAAAAACTGGCGAACTTTCCTTTAAAATGACGGACACTGTTGCAGGTCGCGTGATCTTCAACCAGTGCGTTCCTGAAGAAGTAGGATTCGTAGACGAACTGTTGACGAAGAAGAAACTTCAGACCATCATCTCTGACATCTATAAAATCGCAGGTCAGTCCAAGACTGCCAAGTTCCTCGATGACATCAAAGAACTCGGATTCCAGATGGCCTATAAGGGTGGATTGTCGATGGGCTTGAACGATGTTAAGGTTCCTGCCGAGAAAGAGAAATTGGTTGCTAACGCCCAGGAAGAAGTTGATGCCGTTTGGAACAACTACATGATGGGTCTTATCACTGACAACGAACGTTACAACCAGGTAATTGATATTTGGACTCGTACCAATACATTGTTGACCAACACGCTGATGCGTCAGTTGGAAGATGACCAGCAAGGTTTCAACTCGATCTACATGATGATGCACTCTGGTGCTCGTGGTTCGAGAGAACAGATCCGCCAGTTGGGTGGTATGCGCGGTCTGATGGCGAAACCTCAGAAGAACCTCGCCGGTTCAGTAGGTTCCATCATCGAAAACCCTATCCTCTCGAACTTCAAAGAAGGATTGGACGTGTTAGAGTACTTTATCTCTACCCACGGTGCGCGTAAGGGTCTTGCCGATACAGCGTTGAAAACAGCTGACGCGGGTTACTTGACTCGTCGTCTGGTTGACGTTGCTCAGGATCTCGTGGTTACCGAAGAGGATTGCGGAACATTGCGCGGTCTGAAAGTAACAGCCCTGAAAGACAACGAAGACATTGTTGAACCTTTGTCTGAAAGAATCTTGGGACGTGTAACCGTCCACGATATATACGATCCGATCACTGACGAATTGGTGTGCGGTGCGAACGAAGAGATCACCGATGAGATCGCTAAGCGTATCGAAGACACCAGCATCGAAGAAGTTGAGATCCGCTCACTTCTGACTTGCGAGTCGAAGATTGGCGGTTGTGCGAAATGCTACGGCCGTAACCTGGCTACCGGTAAGATGGTACAAGCTGGTGAAGCAGTAGGGGTTATCGCAGCGCAGTCTATCGGTGAACCCGGTACACAGCTTACCCTCCGTACTTTCCACGTGGGTGGTACTGCCTCGAACATTGCTGTTGAAGCAAACATCAAGGCTAAGTTCGCCGGCGTGTTGGAGTTCGAAGGTATCCGTGTAATTGATACAACGGACAACGACAACAAACCTGTTCAAGTCGTCATGGGCCGTACAGGTGAGATTCGAATTGTTGATAAAGAGAAAGCGCGCGTATTGATTACTAACCACGTTCCTTATGGATCCTTCATAAAGGTGAAAGACGGACAGAAGGTTGAGAAAGGCGATGAGTTTTGCTTCTGGGATCCTTACAATGCAGTAATCCTTTCTGAATTCGATGGAACGATCGAATATGAAGCGATCATCGAAGGGGTAACCTTTAAAGAAGAATCAGACGAGCAGACTGGTCACCGTGAAAAAGTGATTACAGAAACTCGTGATAAGACGAAGAACCCTGCCATCGTCGTAAAAGGCAAGACGGACACGAAAGGATACAACATCCCGGTAGGTGCTCACTTGGCGGTAGACGAAGGAGAGAAGATCAAAGCTGGTCAGGTATTGGCGAAGATCCCTCGTACCATGGGTAAGTCACGCGATATCACAGGTGGTCTGCCCCGCGTAACGGAATTGTTCGAAGCACGTAATCCTTCGAATCCTGCCGTCGTGAGTGAGATCGACGGTGTGGTAACATACGGTGGTATCAAGCGTGGTAATCGTGAAATCTTTATTGAATCGCGTGATGGCGTTCAGAAGCGTTACCTCGTACCGCTGTCGAAACACATCCTCGTTCAGGATAACGACTTCGTGAAAGCAGGTCAGCCATTGTCTGACGGTTCAATCACTCCTTCTGATATCTTGTCGATCAAAGGACCGACTGCAGTACAGGAGTATCTCGTGAATGAAATTCAGGAAGTATACCGCCTGCAGGGTGTGAAGATCAACGACAAGCACATCGAGGCTATTGTTAGCCAGATGATGCAGAAAGTTGAGATCATCGATCCGGGAGACACGAGCTTCCTGCCAGGTGAGTATGTTGACAAGCTTAATTTCCGTGAAGAGAACGATACTATCCTCGACAAGAAAGTCGTGATAGATGCCGGTGATTCTCCGAACCTGAAACCAGGCCAGATCATCACACCTCGCGAGTTCAGAGATGAAAACTCAGTTCTGCGCAGAAAAGATCAGAAATTGGTTGAAGTACGCGATGCATTGGCCGCCGTATCAAGACCAACGCTTCAGGGTATTACCCAGGCGTCCTTGAAAACGGAAAGCTGGTTGTCTGCTGCTTCCTTCCAGGAAACTACCAAGGTACTCAGCGAAGCTGCGATCCGCGGTAAGACTGACTGGTTGATGGGCTTGAAGGAGAACGTGATCGTAGGTCACTTGATCCCTGCCGGTACCGGACAACGGAGGTTCGCGGATCTGATCGTGACTCATAAAGATGAGTACGAGACGCTCCTGAATGCACCGGAGCGCCGCGATCGGGAGAAAGAACTCCAGGATTAAGCAAATGAAAGTATAATACCATGTGTGCGGATGTGCTGCTGAGCAGTCATCCGCACATTGTTTTTAAACGATACCTATGGCAGACGAAAAGAACAAACCCCAGCAGAATCAAATCAATATTGAGCTTTCGGAGGAGATTGCCGAGGGGATCTATTCCAACCTGGCAATGATTGCCCATTCGAACAGCGAGTTTGTTATCGACTTTATCCGCCTGATGCCGGGGGTTCCGAAGGCAAAGGTGAAGTCCAGGATTGTGATTACACCTGAGCATGCAAAACGGTTTTTGCACGCCCTGAAGGATAATATTGATAAGTACGAGAATAGCTTCGGCCCGATAAAGCGAACGGAAGATATGCCTAAGTTCCCTATGAATTTTGGAGGTACCGTAGGGGAGGCTTAGTGTTTTGGCCAAAAAATAGGGTTTTAAGTCGTTTTTGTGGATTTAGAGGGGTTTGATTCCCAAAAATATTCCACGGCTCCTTTGCAAGCTGTTCGACTTTAGATACCTTTGCAGTCCTAATTTTTGAAAGGTTTATAAAAAGAAATATAAATGCCTACCATTCAACAACTTGTAAGAAAAGGACGGAAGAAATTGGCCTTCAAATCCAAGTCTCCCGCTCTTGATTCTTGCCCTCAGAAGAGAGGGGTATGTACACGTGTGTACACCACAACCCCTAAAAAGCCTAATTCCGCGATGCGGAAAGTAGCCAGGGTACGCCTGGTGAGCGGCAAGGAAGTGAACGCCTACATCATGGGCGAAGGTCACAACCTGCAAGAACACTCTATCGTGCTGATCCGTGGCGGTCGTGTTAAGGACCTTCCCGGTGTACGTTACCATATCATCCGCGGAGCATTGGATACAGCCGGTGTAAACGGCCGTAAACAAAGCCGCTCTAAGTACGGCGCGAAGCGTCCGAAGGCAGGGGCAGCAGCACCCGCCGGTAAAGGTGCACCAGCAGCAAAGGGTAAAAAATAATCGCTTACAGCCATGAGAAAATCAAAACCTAAAAAGAGATATCTCCTTCCTGATCCCAAGTTCAACGACACGTTGGTAACCAAGTTCGTGAACTACCTGATGGAGCAAGGCAAGAAAAGCACGGCCTATGGAATCTTCTATGATGCCGTAGCACTGGTGGAAAAGAAAACCAACGAGAGCGGTCTTGAAGTATGGAAGCGCGCCATGAATAACCTGATGCCTTCCGTAGAAGTAAAAAGCCGTCGCGTGGGTGGTGCTACCTTCCAGGTACCCGTTGAAATCCGCCCTGAGCGCAAAATCAACCTTAGCATTAAGTGGTTGATCGAGTACTCCAGAATGCGTGGCGAGAAGACCATGATGGATAAGTTGGCTGCCGAAATCATCGCCGCTTCAAAAGGCGAAGGCGCGGCTATCAAGAAGAAAGACGATACGCACCGCATGGCGGAAGCGAACAAGGCATTTTCACATTTCAGATTCTAAATCCGGAGAGTTTAGGTAATGGCGAGAGATTTAAAATACACCCGTAACATTGGTATCGCTGCTCACATCGATGCAGGTAAGACGACAACCACTGAGCGTATTCTTTACTACGCAGGTGTAAACCACAAGATCGGTGAAGTGCACGAAGGTGCCGCTACCATGGACTGGATGGAGCAGGAGCAGGAGCGTGGTATCACGATCACTTCAGCCGCTACAACGGTATTCTGGAATTACAGAGAAAATAAATATAACGTAAACATCATCGATACCCCGGGTCACGTGGATTTTACCGTTGAGGTAAACCGCTCCCTTCGTGTATTGGATGGTCTTGTGTTTTTGTTCAGTGCCGTTGACGGTGTTGAGCCTCAATCTGAAACAAACTGGCGTCTTGCCGACAACTATAAAGTAGCTCGTATTGGTTTCGTTAACAAAATGGACCGTGCCGGCTCTGACTTTCTTGGTGTTTGCAAGCAGGTAAAAGAAAAATTAGGAAGCTACGCTGTCGCGCTTCAGTTGCCATTAGGTACAGAAGAAAATTTCCGCGGCGTGGTTGACTTGATAAATAACCGTGGTATCGAGTGGAACGAAAGTGATAAGGGTATGACATACAAAGTCGTTCCTATCCCTGAAGATATGCTCGAGGAAGTAAAAGAATACAGAGAGAAGCTTCTTGAAGCTGTCGCTGAATTCGATGAGAACCTGATGGGTAAATATTTCGAAGATCCGGCGTCAATCACCGAAGCTGAAATATTAACCGCACTTCGCAAGGCTACTATCGCAATGAAAGTAGTTCCAATGGTTTGCGGATCATCTTTCAAGAACAAAGGTGTTCAAACCATGCTTGACTATGTGATGGAGCTTCTTCCTTCACCACTCGATAAAGACAACATCATTGGTACCAATCCTGATACCGAAGGTGAAGTTGTTATCAGACCGGATGAGAAGGAACCATTCGCTGCCCTTGCATTCAAAATCGCTACTGACCCATTCGTAGGACGTCTTTGCTTCGTGCGCGCTTACTCAGGTGTTCTTGAGTCTGGTTCGTACGTATACAATACCCGTTCTGAAAATAAGGAACGTATCTCACGTGTATTCCAGATGCACGCCAACAAGCAGAATCAGATCGAAAGACTGGTAGCTGGAGATATCGGAGCGGTTGTAGGTTTTAAGGATATCAAAACCGGTGATACACTTTGCGACGAAAAACGCAAAGTAGTTCTCGAATCCATGGTATTCCCTGAGCCTGTAATCGGTTATGCTATCGAGCCTAAGAAACAGGCTGATGTAGATAAGCTGGGGATGTCAATTGCCAAGCTTGTTGAAGAAGATCCAACGCTTCGCGTTCATACCGATCAGGAAACTGGTCAGACCATCCTTCGCGGGATGGGTGAACTTCACCTTGAAATCATTATCGATCGCCTCAAGCGCGAGTTTAAAGTTGAGATCAACCAGGGTGCTCCCCAGGTTGCCTACAAAGAAGCTCTTACAAAGGAGGTTGATCATAAAGAAGTTTATAAGAAGCAGACCGGTGGTCGTGGTAAATTCGCCGATATCGTATTTAAGATCGGACCACGCGTGATGAAAGAGGGAGATAAGGACGGTCTCGAGTTTGTTAACGAAATTGTTGGTGGTTCAATTCCCCGTGAATTCATACCAGCTGTCCAGAAAGGATTTGCTTCAGCGATGGTCAATGGACCATTGGCAGGTTATCCGATCGACAACATGACGGTAAAACTGTATCATGGTTCTTACCATGATGTCGACTCTGATGCCTTGTCTTTCGAACTGGCTGCACGTATTGGTTTCAAAGAAGCTGCTGCCAAGTGTGCTCCTCAATTGCTCGAGCCGATCATGTCGGTAGAAGTAATGAGTCCGGATGAATACACTGGTTCTGTAACCGGCGACTTGAACAGAAGACGCGGTGTAATGAAAGGGATGGACACCCGTTCAGGTGCACAGTTGATCAAGGCTGACGTTCCTCTGAAAGAACTCTTTGGTTATATAACTGACCTCAGAACGCTTACATCAGGACGTGCTTCAGCGTCGTTGACGTTCGCGCACTATGCTCCGGTCCCTAAGAACCTTGCGGAAAAAGTAATTGAAGATGTTAAAGGCGCAGTTGCCGTAAAGTAAAAATCTAAAAGACGTTTAGATATGAACCAGAAAATCAGAATCAAATTGAAGTCTTACGACCACAACCTGGTTGATAAGTCATCTGAGAAAATTGTTAGAGCGGTTAAGGCAACCGGTGCTGTGGTAAGCGGACCTATTCCCTTGCCAACTGAGAAGGAGAAATTTACTGTACTCCGTTCTCCTCACGTAAACAAGAAGTCGCGCGAGCAGTTTCAACTTTGCACGTACAAGCGCCTGGTGGACATTTACTCCAACAGCGCAAAGACGGTTGATGCATTGATGAAGCTCGAGCTTCCCAGCGGCGTTGACGTTGAGATCAAAGTGTAGTGATAGAACACTCAAGATAAACGAAAGCCATCCCCACGGATGGCTTTTTTATTTCTGGTTCATGAATAGTTCGGCAATGTGGTTTGCGGCCGCACCGAGGTTGGCACTGCTGAGGTTTGTGAGGATCACGACCGTTACTTCTGCGTTTGGATAGATCACCATGTCGGATGTGCCGCCGACTGATCCACCACTGTGTCCGAAGTATGGAACGCCTTTCGGATCCAATTCCGCGCCGAAACCAATCCCATAGAATGTTGGCTTGCCATCCATTAATTTTTGAGATGTGGTCAATAGCGTGATAGTTTCCTTCTTTAGAAAATCACTTCTCAACATGGCGTTCGCAAAACGGGAAATGTCTTCGGACGTCGAAATGAAACCGCCACCCGCCCACTTATAACTGTTGTCTACATACGGTGCATTGGTCCATGTTCTTCCAGCGCGCTGGTAGAATCTTGTTCTATGATCGATGAGGCTGTCATTCACATCAGCCCACGTATTTTTCATACTCAGCGGTTCGAAAACTGACTCCTGCATGAGCTGTAAAAAATTTTTCTGTGATGCCTTCTCCAAGGCGGCGCTGATGAGATTAAACCCGTGACTGCTGTATTGGAATCGTGTTCCAGGCTTGAACAGGAGCGTGTCTTCCGCGAACATGGTCAATCCTTCCTTTACTGTTGCGTAGTGTTTTGTGCTGAGAAATTCTTCGCCTTTGTAGTGCCGTATGCCGCCGAGGTGCCCGCTTACCTGGCGAATGGTCGGGCGATATTTCTTGCGTGGGAAATCCGGAACATAGTAGTAGACGGAGGAATCAAGAATGATTTTGTGTTGTTCATAAAGTTTTCCTAGCGCGCCGGCGGTCAGCGACTTCGAAATGCTTCCAATCCTGAATCGCGACTTGGAAGGATCAACCGCTACCTTCTGTTCAAGGTCTGCATAACCGAAACCTTGAGACCAAACCACTTTACCTTTCACCGAAACCGTAATGGCGAGCCCGGGAATCATTTTGTTTCTCATCAAATGGTTCACGGAGTCGGTCGCGGTCAAAATGGTCTTTGCATATTTTTTATCCTGCAGCGACTGCGTGCAAGCGGAATGGAAGCCTATTCCGAAGATGAGGAGTGCAAGGGCGTGCAACTTCATTCGTAGTTTGGTTTAAGGGTGGTCAAGGAAGTTACGATAATCTTCCGGCGTGTCTAAGTCCACCGATCCCTTCGGGAACGCTATTAATTCAGTTATCGCCTCGTTTCGCTGAATAATTCTCTTGGCGCCGTGGGCGTCGTCCAGTGAAAGAAGTTGAGGAAATATAGTCTTCTTGAAGAGGGCAGGTACACCCGGAGATCCATTGTAGAAAGAGGCTACGATCTGCTTATCCGTGTCGACGGATTTTTTCTGGAGAACTTTCAAATGATCAGCGGTGACGTATGGCTGATCGCAGACCATGATGATGATCTCGTCAATGTTGCTGGGTTGTTCCTGTAAATATTGCAATCCCGTTTTAATGGAACTTCCCATTCCCTTGTTCCATTCGGTGTTCACGACTATTTCAATCGGCAAGCTTGTTAATGCCGAACGATGTTGCGTCTCACCCGCACCGAGCACGATAATTGTTTTTTGAGCGTTGGCCTCCAACGCAATAGTAGCTGCGCGCAGCAGCAGAGATTTCCCATCCACCAGCAGCAGTTGCTTGGATTGTCCCATGCGCGTCGACGCGCCCGCTGCAAGGATGATGATACCGCAGTCCATTTTGAATTTCAGATTTTGGGTTTCGAATTGAATGATAATGTTAATCCGAAATTTGAAATCCGAAACTCGGAATTATTCGAGCGGTTTGGCGGCCTGGAAGTCTTTTTCGCTAAGGGTATTGCCTTCAGCGGAATCTGCGTCCATAACGATTTTCCAGGCGGTGCCTTCCTTTTTCATGATGACTGTAAACTTGCTATAGATGGTTTCTTTTTTACCCGTGTTTTCGATCAGGCTTATTTTATAAAGGCCGGATTCGTAAGCGGTGTTTGCCGTGTGGATGCGCTCAGTAAATCGTATTTCAAGATTTGCCTTGATATTATAGCTCTTGTTGAAATGATATTCGCGGTTGATACTTTTCTTGTAGTCGGCAAAATTGAGGATCTGCTTCTGATCCCGCGGAACACGAACCACGTCTTTCGAATATACGCTCATGAACAACTCCGTGTCAAAGGCATTGTAAGCTTTGATAAAAGTCTTCCACACTTGTTGATTGATTTCCTTTTCAGGTGTTTGCGCTTTCACGGGAAGGACAGCAGCAAACAGGATTAACGCTAATAAAAATCTCATAGGCTTGATTTGCTCCCAAAATACATATTTCGCCGAAACCGTGGCTATGATTTTGGTCAGATCACGCTACTCCATGGCCTCAGCCTTGAGAAAGGAGTCTTCATTGATCGTACCACCCTCGCTGGAATCGCTGTCGACCAGGATTTTCCAAATGCCGTTTTCTTTTCTGAGAACTACATGAAATTTGCCATAGTATTGGCGGGCTTCCTGATCGGGCTGTTTTACCGTTACTTTATAGATGCCGACTTCGTAGGCTTGTGTTGCACTCGTGATTCGTTCGATAAATCGTAACGCGATACTGCGCGTGGTCTTATTCTCGCTGCCTCTTTTGTCGCCGGCTTCGTTGCTCTTCCAATACTCGTCAAAACTGGAAATGGTTTTTGAGTCGCGCGGCGCTCTGATCAGGTCTTTGGAATGCACGGCCATGAAACCCTTGGTATCACGCGCAGCAAATGTTGACATGAATGGTTTCCAGACCTGGTCATTAATTTCCTTTTGATAATCCTGAGCTGAGGAGATGAGGGGAATCCACAGAAAAAGAAATGCCAGTCGCATTATCGTTGTGCAGATTTCGTCTGGTCGGGATTCAAATAAACTTGCTTGAACACCTGGTCGCTTGCTGCGTCGCGATAATGAATGGGCCCGGAACGATATTTTAGAAATCCACCGGATCGGTTGGCGAACTTGCCTTGAACTTCAGCGATGATCGAAATAGCAATTTCATCCGGAGCTTCAGCGCCGATATCCAGGCCTATCGGAGAATGTATGCGATGCCAGTCTTCAGCCCTGAGCGTTACTCGTTCTTTCGAAAACTCATCCACCATTTTGTCCAGCCGTTTGCGTGGTCCAAGAATTCCGATGTAGGGTGCGTCAGTTTTTAACAGCTTCCTTAATACGTCGCGGTCATACTCGTAATTGTGCGACATCAATACACACGCTGTGTACGGGGAGATAGGGAAATCACGTTCAATGAGTTCTCGTTGGCAAAGCGAAAGCTTATCGGCCGTCGGGAAGAAAGCAGGTGCAATGTGCGCCACACATTCGTCGGTTACAATCACATTCCATCCAATGGATTTGGCGAGCGCGCTAACGGGTCTTGCGTCGAATCCGCCGCCGAAAATAATCAAAGAGATCGAAGGCTGGATCAACTCCACAAATGCTTCCGTATCGCCCGGGTAAGTTCTTGCTTCGGATTTTTTGTTTTCGAAAACAGCAGCCAGGTCTTTTTCAACCAGGCTTTCAAGCGATGGTTTATTAAAGCCGACAACGCGCGTGCCCTCCGGTGTGACCAGAAGTTTTTTACCAAGGATATGTTGATCGTTGCTGCGGAAGAAGGTTGCCAAAACCAGCGGTGTATTCATAGCAACAATGCTTTCGAAGAGACGCACCGGATTTTGATCGTCGTTTGGATCAACCGGTTCGATGAATACATCAATCACACCATTGCATCCTAATCCGATGCCGAGATTCTGATTGCTTTCTTCGCGCGTGTCGTACGTCACCGTCATGGGTGTCTTATCCATCATCACTTGTCTTGCTTTTCGCAGGGCATCGCCCTCGAGGCAACCACCACTGATCGACCCGACCCAACGACCATCGTCTGTGATGAGCATGCGTGCTCCCGGACTTCGATAGGAAGACCCCCGGACTTTGACAACGGTAGCCAGCGCGGCCTTTCGCTGCGAGAAGTCAATCTTCTTGTGTTCTTCGACGATGGTTTTGAGATCTTTCATTCGTTGACGTCAGGATTTAACGACCTGCTTCATCCATTGTATAAATTCTACCTCGTCCACCACGGACCAGGAATGCGTGTGACGCATACCATTGCTGCGAAAGGCCGGGTGTTTTGCAATCACCAGGTCAGCGCGCTCATTGCCCATCTTCATGAGGCGTGCAATGAGTTCTGAGGCACAGGCTACATTGTTGTCGAAAGCGCTGCGTCTTCGGTTTTTCAACTGCCACACTAAATCGACATCGTGATACAATCGAACAGGAATGTTTTTGAGGTAAGCTTCATTTCCTTCTTTTCCAAGATCTTTGGTGAAAGGCGAGTGGCTAACGAAAGCCGCGTATTTTGTTGTTGGCGTCCCCTGAAAATCCTGCTTCATTATTCCTTGAATGAATCGCGCTTCATTCATGCCCACATCCGAAAAGTTTCTTTCCAGTTCACGATCAAAATATTTCCATAGCTCAACCAGGTCAACGGGTGAGTCAATGGTGAAGACGGCTTTCGGCTTAACTGGAAAACTGGCGGGTTTTTCCTGGCAAAGTTCGGCGTACCGCAGAGCGATCGTGCCGCCCGCTGAGAATCCACCAATGACAAAATTTTCCGGATTGACATTGAAGCGCTTGATGGAATCAGTCAATGCCCGGTTGATATTGGTTTGCGTGGGTTCGTCAATGTATATCTTGGCGCCGTAGGGGATGAACAACGTCAGAATATTATTGGCGTACGCCACATTGTGCAGTTTTGTTTCAGGCAATGCACCCTCGGGGCTTTCGTTAAATCCTGGCAACAATACCAACACGCTTTGGATTTCTCCACGCGGTGGAACCGCAAGATAGTATCCTGTCGCAGGATCATTAGCGTCCAGAACGACTCTTTCGTAATTCTGCGCTCGCAGCGAATTCGATACAACAGCGAGCATACATAAAGTGATAACGATTTTTTTCATTTGATTTATTTTCTGGCGGTTTTAACTTCTGCGGGTGTGATCGCGCCCCCCTTGTTTCCAAACGAATTTCGAATGTAGTTCAGTACGTCGCTGGCTTCCTGATCCGTCAAATCAAATCCGGCCATGTCGCCATTGTACAGTTTTCCGTTTACCTTCATTTCTCCCGTTGCGCCATACAACACTTGCTGGATCGCCCGCTTCTTGTCGGCCATCAGGTAATCCGATTTCGCCAATGGAGGATAAACATCTTCGATGCCTTCGCCTTGTTCCATGTGGCAGGTCGTGCATTGCGTGTCGTAGATTTCTTTTCCCCGAGCGATGCTTGCCTTGAGATCAAATTTTTGATAGAATGAGAAGCATGAGAATGCCGCCACAAGAAGGGTCAGGGTTTGAAGGGTTAGTTTCATATTAGGAAAAGTTACGAAATACCCTGGTAACTGTTGCGGCCGCGGATTGTTAAAAATGCTGAATTACAGGAAGCGAAAATTAGCCGGGTTAGCGGCATATTGGCTGTCCCGCTGATAATTTTCCGGTATGCAAATTCAACGGTTGGTCTCTTGAAATCGGCAGTTCAGAACAGTTAATTTTATAGGCCGACTGATAAGACCCAAGTTTGATCAAAAAAAGACTATGAAAACAAAATTGACAAGTTTCGGAATGGTGATCATGTTGATGATCGCGGGTAGCGCGTTCGGTCAACATGCGTCGTTGGAAGTGACGGTGAAAAACATCAAGGAAGCGAAAGGTGAAATTCGCGTAGGATTATTTGACAATGAAAAGGATTTCCTGGAGAAAGCTGTTATCGGAAAAATAGTGAAAGCCAGCGGCGCTGAAGTGACGGTACTGTTTGAAAATGTGAAACCCGGTGATTACGGACTGAGCGTCTTTCACGACGAAAATGAAAACGGCGAACTGGATTCAAATTTCGTAGGCATACCCAAAGAAGGATTCGCTTTCGGCAACAATGCGATGGGCATGTTCGGGCCGCCAAGCTTCGACAAGGCACTGGTTCACTTGAAAGACGAAAAAGTTGTGCAGGTAATCAGCTTAAAATACTTATAGTCGTCAGATGATTCGTGGGTGTGTTTTGGGTGCAAAGGTTTTTTGGTCTCATCACACACTCACCAATGACTAGTGACCAACAAGCGATGAATCACAATTCAAAAGTATCCTGGTTGCATCCTGCACTTCAACAATACCTCGTTCCCGTCCCCACGAATTGTAAATGTAGGTGGCAATCTCCGCGACTTCAATGTCGGTGAGTGAAGGAATCGCTGGCATCGCTTTATTAAATCCCTTTCCGTTCACGATAATCTCACCGTTGATTCCATTTTTCATCAGACAGATGACCTGTTCAAAATTCTTGTCAACGAAATCAGATTGATCGAGCGGCGGATACAAGAGCCCCAAACCTTTGCCCGTTTTCTGATGACAGTTGCTGCAAGTCTTCAGGAAGTGTTGTTCGCCCTTTACGTAGTATTGTTGAAACTTAACGGAGTTGTCGTTGGAGGGCGATTCCGTCTTGGTTGAGCAGGCGGATAGGAAAGAGCTTAAAGCGAAAAGTAGAAAGCAGAAAGCAAATTGCAGGTTTCTGATTTCGTATTTCGAATTACTTAACATACTCCTTCTTCAATCTAGCCAAGTCCGCCAACAACCTGTTCACATCATCTTCTTTCGTGCCGTCGTACTTGCCACGAATTCTTCTTTCCTTGTCAATCAACAGGAAGGCGCCACTGTGAATAAATCCATCGGGTTCAGATTTGTCTTCCAGCGCGGTGGCGAAGTAGCTGGTTTGTGCAGTTTTGTAAATGTCTTCTTTGTTGCCGGTGACGAAATGCCACTTGTCGCTTTTCACACCCAATCGTTCAGCAAAGTCATGCAGCAGCGCGACGGTATCGTATTCCGGATCAATACTGTGCGAGAGTAGCAGAATATCAGGGTCGTTTTGAATCGAGTCGTACACCCTCAGCATTTGCGTTTTCATGATCGGACAAATGGTGCGGCAGGAAGTAAAGAAGAAATCAGCAACGTAGATTTTGTTGTTGAACGTTGCGTTGGTCACTTCCGCGCTATCCTGGTCCACAAACTTGAAGTCGGCGATCGTGTGATACACGGTGTCGGTCCCCACTACCTCACGTTCGCCAAAGATGGGCAATGGAAGTTCTTTCTTCTGAATGCAAGCAGAAAGCAAAAGGCAAAAGGCAAAAAGAACGACTGTTCCAAATCGTAAATCGCAAATCGTAAATCGTACTTTCATAATCATTCTTTCCTGTATTTTTTATAAAGTTTAATGGCGACCATCATAACAATGGATAGCCCCGCCAATCCAAGCAATGCCCAAATCATGCTCAGGGCGTCCTTCAAAACGATAAGGAACACAATACTAATAAGGAATAGCGTGCCCACTTCGTTCCAAATCCTCAATTGTTGTGAAGTATATTTTACAATGTTCTTATCAAGCTGTCTGTAGATAACATGTAGCGAGATATGGTATAGATAAAGTAATGCGACGAGTGTCAGTTTCACATGCATGAAACCTTTGCTTAGCCATTCGGGCTGGTCGATGAGCAGCGAAGCACCCAGCCCCGCTGTGATGATGGCGGATGGCCAGGTGATGATAAACCAAAGCCGTGACGTCATCAGTTTTAGTTGCTTCACCAGGATAGACTTTTCAGGCTCACCCTTCGCATGAGCTTCCACAATGTAGATGAATAGCCGCGGAATGTAGAAGAGCCCGGCAAACCAGGTAACAATGAAAACTATGTGGGCCGCTTTAAGGTAAAGGGAAGTCATTAAGTAAAAGTAGTTCTTTTGCTGATTCGGATTTTCAACACCTAACCCACATATGATTCTATTTGAACCGCATCGCCCTCGGCGACCTGCGTGTGATCCAAGGCTACAAGATTTTGTCCGAAGTAAATCTTATTCTCCCGGGCCCGATAGGTTGCCAGCGTCTTTGTGGGTTCAATACCTTTTGCCCCGGTGTCCTGGTTGATGGTGGGTACTGCGCAGCGCGCACAGGGCTTCACGCCGACAAATCGATTTGAACCAATCGTGAGATTTCTCCAGGTATCTTCTGCATAGGGCGTGGCACCGGTCACGACAAAATTAGGCCTGAACCGGTTCATGGGAAGCTGCTCTTGAAGTCTTGAATTTAAATCATCCAATGAACTTTGACCGATGACCAGAAAAGGATACGCGTCTGCCAGGCTCACGTGTTCATCATTCACCTTGTATTTCGGATCGACTGGCCTTGGATTTTCCTCAGGGAAGTAAACGAGTTTACAATTCACGCCAAGCCTCATGGAGAACCATCCATTGAGTGCGGGATCTACTTCATGCGCCACGACCATGTCATCCCAAATCTGAACGGTCTCTGCTGACGGATTCACTTGAGGTCTGACTGGCAGCGTGAGAAATTCACCATTGAAATGAACGATGATGGTGTCGTTCACGAGCGCCAGCTTGAATAATGCCAGACGAGGATAGATTCGTTGTGTTAAAAACACCCCGTTTTCATCGACGAGCATAAAGCGCCGATCGTATTGTAATCCTTTCGGTTGAACGGTGGCGGATTGTAATCGAATGCCGCCCATGGCTTTTATCGGATAGATCCAGATTTCACTTAAGATGAGTTTGCTCAAGATGCCGGCGAATTTTCTTGCTAACTTAATTGAAAATTGAATACCCGTTAGAGATTATCTTCAATCCCGGATCAAACGTAAAGTTTTGAATAGTACTCGTCCGCCATTCTTCCTGAATCAAATTCAGGCAAGACATCGGTCATGCTGGCTTTCACAATCTTCAGCCATTGATCAGGCTTGTCGTAGTAGAGCGGAATGATTTCCTTTTCGAGAAGGTCGAGCAAGGTCTGCTCTTCGATTTTATCTTTTGATTCCGCCGTGAGCAAGTCGTTCGCGGGTTGGATAATGAAACTGTTCTTGCCGTGTTTCGCGAATTCAGGAACCCATCCATCGGGAATCGAGAGGTTGACAGAAGCATTCATCGCGGCCGTCATCCCGGATGTACCCGAAGCCTCGTGATACAATCTTGGATTGTTCAACCATATGTCAGAACCCTTCTTCAGGTGGCCCGACATCCACAGTTCATAACCGGTGACTACCGTGCAGTTGGGGAGGTCTTTGGTCTTCCAGTATATTTCATTGAAGATATTGATGGCTGCAAAATCCTCAGGATAAGGTTTCCCGGCCCAGATTATTTGCACAGGGTACTTGGTGTTTTGAACGATGCGCAGAAAGCGATTGTAATCGGCGAGGAGAAGATTCGCACGCTTATAGCCGGCAAACCGACGCGACCAAACAATGGTCAAAACATTTTCATCGAAGAGTTTCCCGGTTTGATTTGCGACCGTGCGGAAGAGTTTGAATTTCAATTCCTTCTTCCGCGCGACTAAAGCTTTATCGTCTTTTGTCTCGAGTGCTTCACCCAATTCGGAATCTTGCCAGTAGGTGCGGTTCTGCGCGTTGGTAATATGCGTGATCTCACAGATGTCTTTATACTCTCCCCACATCTTGCGGGCAACCTCGCCGTGAAGTTTGGACACGCCGTTCGCGCGCTTCGCCAGGCGAAGGGCCGTCAGGGTGTAGTTCAATACACCATGCTCAGGGTGAACAGAATTTTGAACTTCACTTGGTGAGACGCCATCAAAAAAACTCATGCTTGTGAGAATCGGTAGGCTGTGTTCTTCGTTGCCAGCCTTCTCCGGTGTATGGGTGGTGAAGACCACGCGCTTCTTCACTTCTTCGACGTTCTTGTACTTGTTCAACAAATAGAAGCACATCGGCAGCGCATGTCCCTCGTTCATGTGGTAGACCTCGGTTTCTCTTTCCAGCACGTCCAGCAGCTTTGCTCCACCGGCACCGAGCAGAATTGACTGGGCGATGCGCGTGGTTTCGTTCGGATCATACAGGCGATGACTAATGGTCTGCGCCAGGTAATCGTTTTCCTGAATATCGGTCGATAACAAAAAGAGCGGCGCGGTATGGAAGACGTCCGGTTTGAGCAGATAAGCTTTTACATATACCCGCGATCCGTGAATAGTAATCGGGAAGACGATGTTTGTATCCGTGAGAAAAAAGTAATCCTTGTCGCGGAAGCTCACCTTAAGCGTTTGATCCTGGTTTCTTTCCTGATCATAGTATCCTTTCTTCCAAAGGATGCCAATGCCGATCATGTTTTGTTTCAGTTCGTAGGCGCTCCGCAGGTGTGAACCGGCCAGGAATCCTAGGCCTCCGCTATAAATTTTCAAGGGCTGATCGATGGCGAATTCCATCGAGAAGTATGCCACAGGCTTCGTGTATTTCTTGTCAAACTTGTAGGGGAACAAATCAGCGATCTTCATGGTAGGAAATGGTCAATGTGAGTACAAACTAATAAAACCATTCTGATTCAGTTTTAGAAATATCAGGAAAGAACTTACGCCCTAAGGTTGCAAACGATTGTTTCGAAGTGCTATTGGACTGTAATCGACTCCACAGCTTTATAACCTCCACTCGACACGGTTTTTTTCAGGCTCCCTCCTTTGATTTTTTCGCCATCAATGGTATAGCTGTAAATCATCTCAAAGTCCAGCGCGGGTATGGTGTCTTTCGGTTCTCCCATTTTGTCGTAGGTGTCCTTTAATTTATCGGCCACCACCTTCGACATTTTTTCTTTGTCAACCTGCTGAAGCATAACATAACTATAAGATTTATCATCGTTTGCCTTACCATGAGTTGTCAGTGTTCCTGGAAGCGGATCTCCGGAGAGCGGATTGGGCAGCGCGATCTCGTAGACCTTCTGCTGCAGTTTCAAATCGGTGCCATTGAGCTGATGATAGAAATGTATATCCTGAATGAAGGCGTAGCCAATGTATTGGTCGGACATGAAAGCTGAAGAGAATTGTAGCAAGGCCGTGGTAAACTTAGCGTCAGCTTTCTTTTCTTCAGCCACCTTGGTCAACACAGACTTGATGTAAGCCTTTACCTCATCTTTGTTCACCATACTTTTAAAGGCTCCGGATGAATCTGTTTTATAAACAACCGTAAGGGATTTAAAGTCATACAGGTTTTGCCCCAGGTATTCCACTACCGTAGCAACCGTATGTTCCTTTTGGGGCTGCTGAAAGTATTTGAACTCATTTTTTACTTTCGTGTAAGTCCATTCTATTGTGCTGCCTTCCGGAGATGAGCTTCGAACCTTCAAGGTTACATCAAATATCACCTGAGCCTCTGAATCTAATGTCTTGCCGCTGTAAGCACTTTTTATCCTCGAACTCGTGAAGGTTCGCGTTTCATTTTCCTGAAATGGGCGAAGCCGGATGGATTGTGCATGACCAGGCAGACAGTATAGTACCAATGTTAATGCGGCAACGATGGCAGTTGTACTAAATCGAGTTGAGAAATTGAAGGACATCGTGAAGCGTATTAAAGGTTTGGATTTTTTCGGAACCACTTACTTCCCATTGTTGGGCGGAGATCACGGCGAGGTGACAATCCGCCTGATCATCTACTACCTGGTACCCGTTTCGCTCGAGCGCATTTCTGCTCCAAAGATACTCGGCGCCACTGCCGTTTAGTTTTATTTTTTTACCCTGATATCGGGCGTGCTCAACTTTGCCTGATTTCAAGTCAAAACCTTTGAATTGAAAAGCATCGTCAAACGTCCCATTCAGTACCAGGTCTTCAGGAATGCCGGTAACAATGTTCTTTTGCTTTCCGGTTATCCAGATCACATCGGCCAGTTGTAAGGCAAGGTCAAGTTCATGCGTTGCGACCAAAACAGCGCGGTTGGTGTCGCGGGCCAGTTGCCTCAGAAGTTTCATTACCTCTACGCGATTGTTGAGGTCCAGGTGCGCCGTTGGTTCATCAAGAAGTATCACCGGAGTGTCTTGTGCCAGGGCGCGCGCGATCATGGCCATTTGAAGTTGGCCATCGCTGAGTTCAAATATTTTCTTATCCGCCAGGTGTCGGATATTGACTTGCGCAATGGATTGGTCGATTCGATCGTGATCCATTTTAGAAAGTTGAATGCGCCAATCCAGAAAAGGGTATCGGCCGAAGGTCACCAACTCGCGTACCGTAAGACCGACGTTTGAAATCCTTTCTGTTAGCACAATAGAGATGGAAGATGAAGCCGCCGAGGAAGGAAGCTTGACGCTGCCTTTTAATGGCTGTTGCAGGCAAGCCAAGGTTCGGAGTAACGTCGATTTACCTGCGCCGTTAGGACCCATGAAGCAAACGAGTTCTTTTGCGTTCAGCGCGATATTCAAATCGGCGAACAGCGGATCACGGTTCGGATAACCAACGGTAAGATTGATTCCTTGAAGGAGTATGTCTGAATCCTGGCTCATTGGTAAATTCTCTTATGTCGGAGGATCACCCAAATCACAACCGGCGCTCCAATCAGAGAGGTCACTGCATTGACCGGCAAGATTTGAACACTCCCGGGAAGTTGTGCTGCGGTGTCACAAAAAAGCATGAGCACGGCGCCACCGATTACAACTGCAGGCACCAGCGCTTTGTGGTTTGATGATTGCAAAATCAACTTCACCAGGTGTGGGACGGCCAATCCTATAAAAGCAATGGGACCACAGAAGGCGGTGATACTACCCGTGAGCAAGCTGGTGGAAAATATGATCCATAGTCGCGCGGAGCGGATGTCGATGCCCAGGCTTCTGGCGTAGGTATCACCGAGCATCCATGCGTTCAGCGACTTCGCCGAATGAATAGAGATGATCGAGCCCACGACGAGTACGATGGCCAGAACGAGCAGCTCCGTCCAGCTCAGGCCACCAAGGCTTCCAAAAGTCCATATCAGATAAGTCTGCATATCCTCAGCACGACTAATATATTGGAGGACGCTCACCACGGAAGATGTGCCGGCCCCAATCATGAGCCCCACGATCAGTAGCGAGACATTGTCGTGAAGCTTTCGGGCAATCATGAGCATGACTAAAAAAACGCTGACGCAGCCGAGGCTGGCTACCAATACAAGCGTCCATGGACCAGGTTCAGAGATCAAACTTATTCCGCCGGCTTTTCCCATTAGAATAAGTGACACCGCGAGGCTTGCGCCAGAACTGAGTCCCAGCACATCCGGCCCTGCCAGGGCGTTCCTAAATAAGGTCTGCATTTGGAGTCCGGCGAGGGCGAGCCCGCCGCCTGCGAGTATACAGGTGAGCGCCTTGGTCATTCGAAAATTCCAGACGATTTCCACCCAGGTTGCATCGGCCGTTTCTGAGCCAAAAAGGACCTTCAGGATATCCAAAAAGGGGATATTAACGCTGCCCAGGCTGAGATTCAGGCCGAACATGATCAGCAGGAGGAGGGGTAATATGATCCAGCCTTTTTTCAACGGTGGCAATGATAAGTAAAATATGGTCGACGGTCGACAGTCGGCAGTCGTGTAGGAAATGGGGAATGGGATACTGTGCGGATCTCTGCTTAAGTGCAACTCCCTCGTCCACACCGCTGTGGACCGTCGACCGTGGACTCTGGACCGTCCTTCCCCAAAAAATTTAAAACCCGGATTTGGTAACTATCCTTTAGTTCCTATCTTTGCAGTCCTTTTTGCGACAAGAGCCACTTTTTTAGGTAGGTAAAGTCGCCAAAAGTCCTGAAAAACAAGCATTAATCGGTTTCAACCATGCCTGGAATTATAGGAAAGAAAATAGGAATGACTAGCGTATTCGGCCCAGAGGGCGAGAATATCGCATGCACAGTAATTGAGGCTGGCCCTTGTGTTGTGACACAAGTGAAAAATGAAGAAACGGACGGATATCGTGCCGTGCAACTTGCCTTTGGCGAGAAAAAAGAGAAAAACACATCTAAGGCTGCTCTTGGCCATTTCAAAAAAGCGAACACTACACCGAAGCGGGCTGTTGCTGAATTCCGCGATTTCCGCAAGGAATTCGATGGAATGGTAGAGCTCGGAAAAGAGATCCGTATTCAGGATGTCTTTGTTGAAGGTGATTTTCTGGATGCTATCGGTACCTCCAAGGGCCGCGGTTTCCAGGGTGTTGTGAAGCGTCACAACTTCGCTGGGGTAGGCGGAGCTACTCACGGACAGCATGACCGTCTTCGCGCTCCTGGTTCAATGGGTAACGCGTCGTTCGCGTCTCGTGTACCGAAAGGAAAGCGTTTGGGTGGCCGAATGGGTAACGATCGCGTGAAGCTGACCAATCTGAAAGTTGTGAAAATCATTGCTGAGCAAAATCTGATCGTGATCAGCGGTTCAGTTCCTGGTGCAAAGAATTCAACTGTAATCCTTCAGAAATAATGGAAGTAGCAGTATTAAAATATAGCGGCGAGAAGACCAGCAAGAAAGTGAACCTTTCTGATGATGTGTTTGGCATTGAACCCAATGACCACGCCATCTACCTGGATGTAAAAAGCTACCTGGCCAACCAACGTCAGGGAACGTCCAAGTCGAAGCAGAGAAATGAAATCTCTGGTTCAAGCAAGAAATTGAAGAAGCAAAAAGGTACTGGTGGAGCTCGTGCGGGTAACATCAAGAACCCTCAGTTCAAAGGTGGTGGACGTGTATTCGGTCCAGTTCCCCGCGACTATTCTTTCAAGCTGAATAAGAAAGTAAAGGACCTGGCGCGTAAGTCAGCGTTGTCCTACAAAGCGAAAGATAATTCCATTGCTATCCTGGAAGATTTCAATTTCGATTCTGCCAAGACCAAGCAATACGTTTCGTTGTTAAGCGCGCTTTCATTGAGCGACAAGAAAACGCTCCTCGTTCTTCCTGAAGTAAACAAGAATGTAGTTCTCTCCGGAAGAAATATCCAAAACACTAAAGTTACTACGGCTGATCAGATCAACACGTACGACGTGATGAACGCAGACAGCGTGATCTTTGTGGAGAGCTCAGTAAGCAAGGTTGAGAACTTATTAAATAAAGAATAATGAGTGTCCTGAAGAAGCCCCTGGTAACGGAGAAAGTCTCTGCCCTTAACGAAAAAGGCAAATACGGATTCATTGTAGATGCCGAAGCTAATAAGGTTGAAATCAAGAAGGCTGTTGAGAAACAGTACGGTGTAAACGTTGAGCGCGTCAATACCATGAAGGTGATGGGCAAGCAGAAAACACGCTACACTAAAACCGGTATCCTGTCAGGTCGTAAGCCTGGTTATAAGAAGGCTATCGTAACCTTAGCACAAGGTGAAGTAATTGATTTTTATAGCAACGTATAAATCAGCGTAATCCTTAAATCTTAGTCGCAATGGCGTTGAAGAAATTAAAACCGGTAACCGCAGGAACTCGTCACAGAATGGCGACTTCGTTCGATGACATTACGGCATCGAAACCTGAGAAGTCACTGGTTAAAACCCTGAAGAAATCCGGTGGACGTAACAGCAAAGGTCAGATGACCATGCGCTACATCGGTGGTGGACATAAGCAGAAGTTGAGAGAGATCGACTTCAAAAGAAATAAAACAGGTATTCCGGCAACCGTGAAATCCATTGAGTACGATCCGACACGCTCAGCGCGTATCGCTTTGTTGTACTATGTGGATGGCGCCAAGTCGTATATCCTCGCTCCGGATGGACTGAAAGTAGGACAGCAACTGGTATCTGGTGCTGATGTAGCGCCTGAAATCGGCAACGCTCTTCCGCTCTCTAAAATTCCGCTGGGTACCATCATTCACAATGTGGAGATGAAGCCTGGTAAAGGTGGAGCGATTGCTCGCTCAGCTGGAACGTTTGTTCAATTGCTGGCCCGTGAAAATGGTTTGGCAACATTGAAAATGCCTTCTGGCGAAATGCGTAATGTGATGGAGGTTTGCATGGCAACGATTGGTGCTACGTCAAACGCTGACCACATGAACGAAAGCGTTGGAAAAGCTGGTCGCAGCCGCTGGAGAGGTATTCGTCCTCGCACCCGTGCCGTGGCGATGAACCCTGTAGATCACCCGATGGGTGGTGGTGAAGGTCGCGCTTCCGGAGGTCACCCTCGTTCGCGCAATGGTCTTTACACCAAGGGTAAGAAGACCCGTCACCCGAAGAAGTATTCTGATAATCTTATTATATCTAGAAGGAAAAAATAATGGGACGTTCGATCAAAAAAGGAGCGTATTGTGACTTCCGTCTTATGAAGAAAGTTGAAGCCACAGAAAAGTCTGGAAAGAAGTCTGTTATCAAGACTTGGTCCAGAAGGTCAACCGTCGTGCCGGAATTGATCGGTCACACGTTTGCCGTACACAATGGGAATAAATTCATCCCGGTGTATGTCACTGAAAATATGGTAGGCCACAAACTCGGTGAGTTTGCTCCTACGCGTACGTTCCGTGGTCACTCCGGTAATAAGAAAGATAACGCTTAGTAAACATGGAAGCTACTGCGAAAAAGGTAAAACGATCTGTGTTGAAGCGCGAGAAGCGCGATGCACGCAAGGAAGCGGCCAAGCAAGGTCCTTCAGTGGCGAAACTGAAAAACGTTCCCACGTCTCCGCGTAAGATGAGACTTATCGCCGACCTCATCAGAGGCGAGCGTGTGAATAAGGCTTTGAACATTTTAAAGTACGAGCCGAAGGTTGGTGCTCCGAAGCTTGAAAAGCTTTTGTTGAGCGCGATCTCCAGCTGGGAAGCGAAGCACCAGGATGTGAAGTTGGAAGAAGCAGACCTCTACGTGAAAGATATTTTCGTGGATGGCGGCAGAATCCTGAAGAGACTCAGACCAGCACCTCAGGGAAGAGCGCATAGAATCAGAAAGCGTTCGAACCATGTAACGTTGATCGTTGACAGCCTGAAGAAAACAGGTACTGAAGTGGTAGCAACAGAAAAAGAAACGAAGGAATAATGGGACAAAAAATTAATCCGGTAAGCCTGCGCTTAGGCATCGTTCGCGGTTGGGATTCCAACTGGTATGGTGGCAAAACGTTCTCTGACAAGTTGGTTGAAGATCAAAAGATCAGAGACTACGTACAGGCTCGTATTCCGAAAGGCGGAATCGCCAAAGTTGTTATCGAAAGAACATTGAAGCGCATTACCCTGACTATTCACACGGCGCGTCCGGGTGTAGTGATTGGTAAAGGCGGTGGCGAAGTAGATAAGATCAAGGAAGAGTTGAAGAAGATCACCAACAAGGATGTTCAGATCAACATTTTCGAGATCAAACGCCCTGAACTTGATTCGAAGTTGGTAGGCGAATCAATCGCCCAGCAGATCGAAGCTCGTATTTCCTATAAGCGTGCCATGAAGCAAGCGATTGCTTCTGCGATGCGCGTAGGCGCTGAAGGTATTAAAGTGAAAGTATCTGGTCGTTTGGCCGGTGCTGATATGGCCCGTACTGAACAGTACAAAGAAGGACGCATTCCATTGCATACCCTTCGCGCCGATATCGACTACGCGATTTCTGAAGCGCAGACGGTATATGGTAAGATCGGTATCAAGGTGTGGATCTTCAAAGGCGAGATCTATGGCAAGCGTGATCTTTCTCCGAATGTTGGTTTAGCCAGCGCAAGCGGCGGACAGCAAGGTGGAGGAAAAGGTGAGCGCAACGAGCGCGGCGGAGACCGTGGCGGTCGTCGCAGAGACAACCGTCGTGACGGTGGTGGTGGCGGAAGAAGAGGCGGAGATAACCGCGGCCGTGGAGATAGAAGAAACGACTAATAGAGTAGTAGCAAACGCAATAAAGCCAGGTAACTATGTTACAGCCTAAAAGAACGAAATTCAGAAAGATGCAGAAGGGCCGCGTGAAGGGCGTAGCCACCAGAGGCCACTCTATCGCCTTCGGACAGTTTGCGCTGAAATCATTGGAAGGTGGATGGATTACTGCCCGTCAGTTGGAGGCAGCCCGTATCGCCGTGACGCGCGCGATGAAGCGTGAAGGTCAGGTGTGGATCCGGATCTTCCCGGATAAGCCGATCACCCGCAAGCCTGCTGAAGTGCGTATGGGTAAAGGTAAAGGTGCTCCTGAATATTGGGTAGCCGTTATCAAGCCCGGAACCATCCTCTTCGAAGCGGGTGGAGTAAACATTGCGACTGCGAAAGAAGCATTGAAGTTGGCGGAAGGTAAACTGCCGATTAAGACAAAATTTACGGTTAGACCGGATTACGTAGAACAAGCATTATAATATGAAGGCCGCTGAAATTAAAGCATTGAGTCTGACCGAACTTCAGGAGAAGATCGGCAACGAAAAGGAAGCCCTGCGTAAGCTTCAGTTCGCACACAAAGTGTCAGCTGTGGAGAACCCGATGAAATTGAAGGAGACCCGCCGACTGATCGCTCGCTTGAACACGGAGTTGACGGTAAAACAAAAGGTAGGATAATATTAACCGGATATGCCCCGATGTGTTGGGGCCGCTATCCCGAATAAACAATACGTATGGAACGTAACGAACGCAAAGAAAGGATTGGTAAGGTAGTCAGCAATAAAATGCAGAAGACCATCACCGTAGCGGTTGACCGGAAGGTGAAGCACCCGATCTATGGAAAATTTGTGAACAGAACTACGAAGTTCAAGGCGCATGATGAACAGAACACAGCCGGCATCGGCGATACTGTACGCATCATGGAGACTCGTCCGCTGAGCAAAGACAAGCGTTGGAGACTGATTGAGATCGTAGAGAAGGCGAAGTAATTTTTATTAACCGAGTACTCAAGACACTAATATGATACGCACAGAATCCAGACTTACGGTAGCCGACAACAGCGGAGCAAAAGAAGTGCTCTGTATGCACGTGCTGGGCGGTACGGGAAGACGTTACGCTTCCGTAGGCGACAAGATCGTGGTAACGGTGAAATCTGCGCTGCCCACCAGCCAGGTGAAGAAAGGAACCGTTTCCAAAGCGGTTGTCGTTCGCACGAAAAAAGAAGTTAGAAGAAAAGACGGATCGTATATCCGTTTTGAAGATAACGCTGCTGTTCTGTTGAACGCTCAGGACGAACCTCGTGGAACCCGTATTTTCGGTCCCGTGGCACGTGAGCTTCGCGAGAAGCAGTTCATGAAAATTGTTTCACTGGCCCCTGAAGTTATATAAGCCATGGAAAGAAAGAGAAATCAACAGCCGAAACTCAACATCCGCAAGGGTGATAAGGTAAGAGTTATTGCCGGAGACGATAAAGGTAAAGAAGGTCCGGTACTCGAAGTGTTCCTTGAAAAAAGAAGGGCCATTGTTGAGGGCGTGAACATTATCACGAAGCACACGAAGCCATCTGCTGGGAAACCTGAAGGCGGAATTAAGAAGACAGAGGCTTCCATTCACATCAGCAATTTGCAGCTGATTGATCCTGCCAGCGGGAAGTTAACCCGTACTGGTCGCAAGCTGAACCCACAAGGTAAGCTTCAGAGATTTTCTAAGAAAACCGGAGAATTTATTAAGTAATGGCGACTCCAAGATTAAAGGACAAATACACGAAAGAGATTGTCCCTGCATTAAAGCAGAAGTTCAATTACAGCTCGGTCATGCAAGTGCCCAAGATCGAAAAGATCTGTATCAACAAAGGCATGGGTGTAGCGGTAACCGATAAGAAATTGGTAGATGTGGCGCTCGAGGAGATCACCACGATTACCGGTCAGAAAGCTGTATCGACTAAGTCGAAGAAAGCGATCTCAAACTTCAAGTTGCGCGAAAACATGCCCATCGGGGTTCGTGTTACGCTTCGCGGCGACAAGATGTATGAGTTCCTGGACAGACTGATGAACATCGCCCTGCCACGCGTTCGCGACTTCCGCGGCGTGAGCAACAAAGGTTTCGATGGACGTGGTAACTATACCCTGGGTGTGAAAGAACAAATCATCTTCCCGGAGATCTCTATCGACAAAGTAAACAAGATCAGCGGTATGGACATTACGTTCGTCACCTCTGCTCAATCAGACGAAGAAAGCTTTGAGCTCCTGAAAGCATTCGGGATGCCTTTTGCGAATAAAAATTCTAATAACTAGAAATGGCTAAAACATCTGTAATAGCACGTCAACTCAAGAGAGAAAAGCTGGTTGCCACGCAAGCAGCAAAGCGGAAAGCATTGAAGGAAGCCGGTGACTACGTCGGCCTGGATAAACTTTCCCGCAATGCTTCTCCAGTTCGCTTGAAGAACCGTTGCAAACTTACCGGTCGTCCCAAAGGTTATATGGGAAAATTCGGAGTTTGCCGTAACGTGTTCCGCGAAATGGCATCCGCAGGAAAGATTCCTGGTTTGACTAAGGCTAGCTGGTAAGCTAAGCCACTACATATTGGTTGCTGAGTATCAAGGTCTCCCGACGTGTTCGGGATGAAACCCGATGACAGTTTGGATAACAAAAATTGTTATTTATCTTTGCAGCCCGGTTTGAAAACGCGGGCTTGCTTTTTAATATAAAGTGAACAAAAATGACTGATCCGATAGCAGATTACTTAACCCGGTTGCGGAATGCCATAAAGGCTAACCACCGTGTCGTGGAAATTCCTGCATCCAACCTCAAAAAGGAAATTACCAAGGTTCTTTTTGACAAGGGCTATATCCTCAACTATAAGTTTGAGGACGTTGCCAACCAGCAAGGCAATATCAAAATTGCTCTCAAGTACAATCCCGAAACGCGGCAGTCGGCTATTACCAAGCTGCAGCGTATCAGTACACCAGGTTTGAGATCGTATGTGAATACGAACGCTCTTCCTCGCGTAATGAACGGATTGGGAGTAGCGATCCTTTCGACTTCGAAAGGTGTAATTACAGACAAGGAAGCGCGCACGCTGAATGTCGGTGGTGAAGTATTGTGTTACGTGTATTAATAAAGAGAAGCGATGTCACGTATAGGAAATAAACCCATTGAACTCCCCAAGGGAGTAACGTTCAACTTCGCCAATCACAAAGTATCTGTGAAAGGTCCGAAGGGTGAACTGCACCAGGCTATCGATCCTGATTTCACGATCAAGAACGAAGAAGGTACCATTTCAATTGCCCGCCCGACCGAGCAAAAGAGACACAAAGCGATGCACGGTTTGTATCGCGCTTTGATCGCCAATATGATCGAAGGTGTAAACAAAGGATATAAGCACCAGCTTGAACTCGTTGGTGTGGGTTACAAAGCCCAGGCACAATCCAACGTGTTGGAGTTGAGCTTAGGTTACTCGCACAACATTTTCCTGGCTGTTCCTTCTGAAGTGAAGGTTCAAACCGTTCAGGAAAAAGGTCAGAACCCGACCATCATCCTTGAGAGCATTGACAAGCAATTGATCGGACAGATCGCTGCCAAGATCAAGTCGCTCCGCAAGGTTGAGCCTTACAAAGGAAAAGGTGTTCGCTTTACAGGTGAGTATGTACGCAGAAAGGCTGGTAAGGCTGCTGCTAAGTAATAGATAAACAAGCATCATAGACCACAAGCACTATGGCAGGCAAGAATAGAGAAAGACGTACACGCATCAAGGCTGGTGTTCGCAAGAAAATAAGTGGAACAACTGAGCGCCCGAGACTGTCGGTGTTCAGAAGTAACCGTGGCATCTACGCGCAGATCATTGACGATCTGAAAGGTGTAACGATCGCCGCTGCGTCAAGCACAGAATTGGGTGATAAGACAAAGTTGAACATCGAGAATTCAAAGTCTGTCGGAAAGAAGATCGCCGAGAAAGCGGTGGCTTCCGGAATCCAGTCGATTGTTTTCGATCGCAACGGGTACTTGTACCATGGAAATATTAAGGCTTTGGCGGAAGGCGCCAGAGAAGGTGGATTAAAATTCTAAAACTGAAGTATGTCAGTAAGCAATATTAGCACAGTAAAAGCCAGCGAAATCGATCTGAAAGAACGCGTAGTAGCCATTGAGCGTGTTGCCAAAGTGGTGAAAGGTGGTCGCAGGTTCAGCTTTGCTGCCATCGTAGTAGTAGGAGACGGCAATGGTGTTGTGGGATATGGATTGGGAAAGGCGAACGAAGTAACAGATGCCATCACCAAAGGTATTGACGATGCCAAGAAACACCTGGTGAAAGTTCCTATCATTAAAGGAACGGTTCCTCATGAGTCGATCGGAAAGTTCGGCGGTGGTTTCGTACTGCTGAAGCCCGCTTCTCCTGGTACGGGTGTTATCGCCGGTGGTGCTATGCGTGCTGTACTGGAAAGTGCCGGTGTGCACAATGTATTGGCGAAGTCAAAAGGTTCTTCGAACCCGCACAACGTGGTGAAGGCTACTTTCAAAGCCCTGACCAGCATGCGTGACGCCTTTACAGTAGCAAAGAACAGAGGTATTTCATTGTCGAAAGTATTTAACGGCTAAGCATCATGGCGAAAATACAGATTACCCAGACCCGTAGCATGATTAAAAGACCTGAGACTCAACAGCGCACCATGAAGGCGTTGGGACTCGGCAAAGTCAATAAGTCGGTACAAGTGGAGTTGACTCCGCAGATCGCCGGCATGATTTCGAAAGTGAATCACATGATCACCGTAAAAGAACTGTAAGATGAAGTTGCATACGCTTAAGCCTGCAGAAGGCTCAACAAAGACAAACAAGAGACTTGGCCGTGGTCAGGGATCTGGTGGCAGCACAGCAGGTCGCGGTCACAAAGGTGCTCAATCAAGATCAGGTTATTCTAAGAAGGCTGGTTTTGAAGGTGGTCAAATGCCGCTTCAGCGTCGTGTGCCTAAGTTCGGTTTCAAAAACAATAACAAGGAATACTTCAAGGCTGTAAACCTTGACGTACTGGAAGGCCTTGCTGAAAAGACAAAAACATCCGCTATCACCCTGCAAGTTCTTGTAGAGAACGGCGTGATCGGAAAGAACGATAAAGTAAAAGTATTAGGTCGTGGAGAACTGAAAGCGAAAGTTAGCGTGGAAGCGCACTCTTTCTCAGCCTCTGCAACACAAGCCATTGAAAAAGTAGGCGGAACAGCCACAACGGTGAAGTAATGAAGCGTTTCATTCAGACCATACGGAACATTTTTTCGATTGAAGACCTGAGAGTCAGGATTCTGAACACGATCGGTTTTCTGATCATCTTCAGACTGGGGTCTTACATCGTATTACCAGGCATCAACCCGAACCTGTTGGATCCTACCAAGAATACCAGCGGTCTTTTGGGCTACCTGAATACTTTCTTAGGAGGCGCGTTTAACAACGCTTCCATTTTTGCACTGGGGATCATGCCATACATTTCGGCATCGATCATCGTGCAGCTCCTCACCTTCGCGGTGCCGTATTTCCAGAAGCTGCAGAAGGAAGGTGAATCCGGACGCAAGAGACTTAACCAGCTCACGCGCGTACTGACCATCTTCATCACGGTGTTCCAGGGCTACAGTTATTTGAAAGGTACCATTGATCCGGGCGTCATCACTACTCCTGGAACGATGTTCTATATCACTTCCCTCATTCTGATTATCGCCGGTACCATGTTCTGTATGTGGTTGGGCGAGCGCATCACCGACAAGGGAATTGGAAATGGTATTTCGATGCTGATCATGATTGGTATCGTGAGCCGTCTGCCACTGTCGCTGGTATCAGAATTGGATGACAAATTCCCGGACAAGGCGATCTTCTTCATCGTTGAGATCTTCGCACTCTTTGGAATTGTAGTAGCCGTCATTGCACTGACGCAAGCTACCCGTCGGATTCCGATTCAGTATGCTAAGCAGGTCATTGGTAACAAATTGTATGGTGGTAAGCGTGACTTCATCCCGTTGAAGTTGAATTCAGCTGGTGTTATGCCCATCATCTTTGCTCAGGCGCTGATGTTCATCCCTGCCCTTTTAGCAGGTATCTGGAATGACAGTGATATCGGAGCCTATATCGGATCAACTTTCTCTGATCCTTACTCATGGCAATACAGTCTGGTGTTTGCGTTGATGATCCTGGTGTTTACATTCTTCTACACCGCGATCACGATCAACTCCAACGACATTGCTGATAACTTGAAACGCAACGGTGGTTTTATTCCTGGCATTAAGCCTGGAAAACAAACTTCCGAGTTTATAGATACCGTGTTATCACGGATCACTTTGCCTGGTGCACTATTCCTTGCTGCTATTGCTGTGCTTCCCGCACTGGCTGTAAGAGCAGGAGTAGGTCAGAACTTCGCTCAGTTCTACGGTGGTACTTCGTTATTGATTCTGGTGGGTGTCGTTCTCGATACACTCCAGCAGATCGAAAGCTACCTGTTGATGAGACACTATGAAGGTATGATGAAGTCGGGTAGGGTGAAAGGACGTTCTCAATTTGCTGCGGCCTAAAACTGAATGGTCCATTTAAAGACGGAGGAGGAGTTGGCCATCATCCGTGAGGGAGCCCAGATTCTGGGCAAAGCACACGGAGAAGTAGCCCGACTGATAAAGCCGGGAGTCAAGACCTCAACGTTGGACCAAGTAGCCGAAGAGTTTATCCGCGACAATGGCGGTGCCCCATCGTTTAAAAATTACAATGGGTTTCCATCGTCACTTTGTATCTCGGTAAACGAAGTAGTGGTGCACGGATTTCCGGGCAAATACGAACTGCGCGAGACGGATATTATATCCATCGACTGCGGTGTATACTACAAAGGCTTTCACAGCGATTCTGCTTACACCTATCCGTTGGAAGGTACAAGCAAGGATACGGTGCTGTTACTGGAGCGAACCTACGAGTCCCTTTTCCAGGGAATCGAACAGGCGAAAGCTGGAAACAGGATTGGTGATGTGGCAAATGCCATTCAGACTTATGTGGAGAGTTTCGGATATGGCGTAGTTCGCGAACTGGTTGGACATGGAGTCGGTAAAAAACTACATGAAGATCCGGAAGTACCGAACTATGGAAAGCGGGGCAAGGGTGTAAAGATTGTTCCAGGGATGGTGTTCGCGATCGAACCCATGATTAACCGGGGAACAAAGAGTGTGGTACAAGAGCGCGACGGATGGACGATTCGCACCAGCGATCGGAAACCCTCGGCACACTTCGAGCATACCGTGGCCGTGCACAAGGACAGAACTGAGATATTGACAACGCACGAGTATATCGAAGAAAACTATACGTATAAGTGGCGAAACAAAAGTCAATTGAGCAAGATGGTACTATAACCGAGGCATTGTCGAACGCCATGTTTCGGGTACAATTGGAAAACGGGCACGAAGTTTTGGCCCATATTTCCGGGAAGATGCGAATGAATTATATCCGTATCCTTCCTGGCGACAAAGTAAGATTGGAAATGTCGCCCTATGATTTAACAAAAGGTAGAATTGTATTCAGATACAAATAAAAGAGAGCAATGAAAGTTAAAGCATCCATAAAAAAGCGCAGCGCCGATTGCAAGATCATTCGTCGCAAAGGCAAACTGTATGTGATTAACAAAAAGAATCCCAGGTATAAACAAAGACAAGGTTAACAGACTATGGCACGTATAGCAGGTGTAGACATTCCGGATAACAAGCGTGGCGAAATCGGCCTTACCTATATTTTTGGTATTGGTCGTCGTTCTGCCCAAAACATCCTTACTGGCGCCGGTGTAAACTGGGACAAGAAAGTAAAGGAGTGGTCGGATGAAGAATCGAACGCGATCCGTTCGATCATCGCTGAGAAATTCCGCATCGAAGGCGTACTGAAATCGGAGATCCAGCTTAGCATCAAGCGATTGATGGATATCGGCTGTTACCGTGGTCTTCGCCACCGTAAAGGTCTTCCGGTTCGTGGTCAAACGACCAAGAACAACGCGCGTACTCGTAAGGGTAAGCGTAAGACGGTAGCGAACAAGAAGAAAGCAACTAAAGGTTAATTGACAATTAAACTTTTCAATAATGGCAACTGCTGAAAAGAGAAAAGATAAAGCAAAAAAGAGAGTCGTGAATGTTGAGGCTGTAGGGCAGGCTCATATTAAAGCCACCTTCAACAACATCATCATCGCGATGACCAATTCTACTGGCCAGGTTATTTCCTGGGCATCAGCGGGAAAGATGGGCTTCAAGGGGTCTAAGAAAAACACTCCGTATGCAGCTCAAACTGCCGCACAGGATTGTGCTGGCAAAGCTTTCGAGCTGGGCTTGCGCAAAGTAGAAGTGTTTGTTAAAGGTCCGGGCGCTGGACGTGAGTCGGCGATCCGTACGATTCAGAACTCAGGCATCGAGATCACTGCGATTCGCGATGTAACGCCGCTGCCGCACAACGGTTGCCGTCCTCCGAAGAAAAGAAGAGTTTAATCATTATTACGATTAGTGGTTCCGGGCAAAATCCTGGAATCCGATATAAAAAAATAAATAGTAATGGCACGATATACAGGTCCCAAAGCCAGAATTTCAAGACGATTCAACGAGCCCATCTTAGGTGATAACAAGGCTCTGCAGAAGAAGAACTATGCTCCCGGTCAGCATGGTCGCGGCAAGAAGCGCAAGCAGTCAGAATATGCTACGCAGCTTGCTGAGAAGCAGAAGGCTAAGTACATCTATGGATTGTTGGAAAGACAATTCGCAAAGACTTTTGATACCGCTACCCGTAAGAAGGGCGTTACCGGTGCAGTGTTGCTCCAGTTATTGGAAGCACGTTTGGACAATACCGTTTACAGATTAGGTATTGCGCCGACCCGTCGCGGAGCTCGTCAGTTGGTGTTGCATAAGCACATCCTGGTGAATGGCGATATCGTGAACATCGCTTCTTACAGCCTGAAACCCGGCGACGTGATTTCAGTACGGGAGCGTTCCAAATCATTAGAGGTAATTACCAACAGCCTTTCCATTCAGGGGGCGAAGAAGTACAATTGGTTGGAGTTTGATCACGTAGAAATGTCCGGCAAAATCATCAACCTGCCGCCGCGTGAAGACATTCCCGAAAACATCAACGAGCAGCTGATCGTTGAATTGTACTCGAAGTAATTGTAACAGTTAATCCAATAAGACTATGTCAATATTAGCATTTCAAATGCCGGAGAAGGTAGTGATGGAGAAGTCGGATGATTTCCACGGTCTCTTCACTTTCAAGCCTCTGGAAAAAGGATATGGTGTTACCATCGGCAATGCGCTGAGAAGAATTTTGTTGTCTTCCCTGGAGGGCTATGCGATCACTGGAATTAAAATTCCTGGCGTGTTGCATGAGTTCTCAACCATCGAAGGTGTTGTGGAAGATGTAGCTGAAATCATTCTGAACCTGAAAATGGTTCGTTTCAGAAAAGTAACGGACAATTTTGATAATAAGATCACGGTCAATATCAAGAAGCAAAAGCAGTTCAAAGCTGGCGACATCGCCAAGTTTACTTCTGCTTTCGAAATTCTGAACCCTGATCACGTGATCTGTAACCTCGACGAGTCTGCTCACTTCGAAATCGAGTTGACCATCGAGAAAGGAAGAGGATATCTTCCGGCAGAAGAAAACAAGCCGACCGAGCAGGTATTCGGATTCATTCCGATCGATGCGATCTTCACGCCTATCAAGAACGTGAAGTACAGCGTTGAGAACACCCGCGTTGAGCAAAAGACCGACTACGAAAAATTAGTCGTTGATATCGAAACGGACGGATCAATCCACCCGGAGAAAGCGCTCGAAGGAGCAGCTTACATCCTGATCAAGCACTTTGCATTGTTCTCTGACAAGTCAATGGAGCTTGAAACCGGCAAGGACGCTGAAGTAGAACAGGTAGATGAAGAGATGCTTCACATGCGCAAGCTGTTGAAGACTCCACTCCACGACCTGGATCTGTCGGTACGCGCCTACAACTGCTTGAAGGCCGCTGATGTGAAGACATTGGGCGACCTGGTGCAGCTTGAAATTTCTGACATGATGAAGTTCAGGAACTTCGGTAAAAAATCACTCGCTGAATTAGAACAACTGGTTGCTGAGAAGAACCTTACTTTCGGGATGGATCTTGGCAAGTATAAACTTGAGGAAGACTAAGAATCATGAGACACGGAAAGAAAATCAATCACCTAGGAAGAAAGAGCGCACACCGCGAGGCGATGCTTTCTAACATGGCTTCCTCCCTGATCCTTAACAAGCGGATCACGACTACAGTAGCCAAGGCGAAAGCCCTGCGCAAATATGTAGAGCCTCTGATTACCAAGGCGAAGAGCGATACTACGCACTCTCGTAGGACAGTATTCTCCTACCTCCAGAACAAAGAGTCGGTATCGACATTGTTTGGTGAAGTAGCCGGCAAGATCTCTGAGCGTCCAGGTGGTTATACCCGTATCATCAAATTGGCCGACACCCGCGTGGGTGACAACGCCGAAATGTGCCTCATCGAGCTCGTAGACTTCAACACACTGTACTCGAAAGAGGCCATTGCCAAGAAGGCTAAGACCCGCAGAGGTCGTGGTAAGAAAGTTGAAGGCGCTGAAGGAGAGGCTGAAGTAGCTGAAAAGGCACCAAAGGCTGAGAAAGCCGAGAAAAAGGAAAAGAAAGCAACGACTAAAAAGGCTCCTGCTAAAAAAGGAAAAGAATAGTGGTTGAACTACTTAGATATAAAAAGGGATTGAACGAACGTTCAGTCCCTTTTTTTTGCCCAATCGATTCCGGAAAAACCCCTTTATTCATTGGTAATCCTGTAAAATCCTAATGTATTTTTGTACACCGTATGCAGCAGAAAAAAGCTTATCTCCTTCTTGAAGACGGTCTCCTGGTAGAGGGGATCGCCATTGGAAAAATTGGAACCTCGGGTGGCGAGATTTGTTTTAACACCGGCATGACCGGCTATCAGGAAATCTACACCGATCCTTCCTACTATGGCCAGATTATCGTGAACACTACGGCGCATATCGGCAATTATGGCGCCGCTGACGAGGAACAGGAGTCTGCCAAGCCGCAGATCGCCGGCATCGTAGTCAATGAATACGCCAAAGAGTTTAGCCGTAAATCGGCCAAGGAAAGCCTTCAGCACTACCTGGAAAGCAGGGGCGTTGTTGGTATAGCCGATGTCGATACACGCCGCCTGGTGCGCCATATTCGAAGCAAAGGGGCTATGAACGCCATCATCTCTTCCGAGCTTACCCCTGAACAACTGAAAGAACAAATTAAGAAGGTGCCTTCCATGGATGGCCTGGAGTTGTCGTCGTTGGTTACAACCAAGGAGACTTACTTTGTCGGATCGCCTGAGGCCCCCATCAAGATAGCAGTCCTCGACCTTGGCGTAAAAAAGAGTATCGTCACAAACCTCGCAGCGCGTGGTTGTTATTGCAAAGTATTCCCCGCCAAGACTCCCTTTGAAGAAATGGCCGCCTGGAATCCGCACGGATACTTTATCTCCAATGGCCCTGGGGATCCGTCTGTCATGAACTACGCCATTGCCACCGTGAAGAAAGCACTGGAGTCCAGCAAGCCTTTATTTGGTATTTGCCTCGGACATCAGTTGCTGGGACTGGCATCGGGCGTATCAACCTACAAAATGCACCACGGACATCGCGG
>Ga0315912_10000341_pt1 | contig 94340 bp, 75 predicted proteins | sample VfabasoilMG_FD_204469 | JGI IMG/M metagenome (GOLD analysis project Ga0315912, IMG submission 204469) | Garden soil microbial communities collected in Santa Monica, California, United States - V. faba soil | ecosystem: Environmental > Terrestrial > Soil > Garden | place: USA: California... | reverse complement strand
CTGGGCTTCCGGGAGCGGCGCGAACAGGACCTCGTAGGCGGAGCGCTGCAGCGAGCCGCCGAGCGCACCGTCGGCTCCCCGCAGGAAGATCGCCGCCCCGAGCGGGGCCACGAGCAGCGGCGTCAGCACGCCCAAGAGCAGCACCAGGGGCGTGACGATCAGCACCCGGGCGACGCCGAACCGCTCGAGGAGGGCGCGGCTGACGGCGAGTTGGAGCAGCAACGAAGAGAGGCCCACCGCCGTCTGGAACAGGGCGAAAAACGAGAGCAGGCGCGGACCGCGCCCGAAGCTCTCGAGCGCGGCGGCCGACAGCAGATAGTCGAGGATGGCCTGGCTGACGGCGCTCAGCACGACGAGCAGCGCGATGACGCGCAGGTACGGCAGCTCGTGTTGGAACGCGCCCGGGGGCGGGCGCTCTGCGCTGTCCGCGGGCGAGCGCCTGCCCTGCTCGATCCGTCCCACGAAGATCCAGCTTGCCAGGCCGAGCAAGCTGCCCAAAAGGAGCAGCTCCGGGGGTGCCCAGAGTCCCGTCAGCTGCCACGTCGCCAGCCCGCCCAACGCCCCGCCGAGCGTCGCGCCGATCAGGATGCGCGGCACGGCTCCGCGCGCGAGATACGGATCGAAGGACTGTGTCACCAACACCCAGAATACCGAGACCGCCGCGGCCGTGAGCGAGCTGGTGTGCAGGTAGGTGAGCAGCGCGCTGGCGGCGGGGTACACCGGGTAGAGCGCCCAACCCGCGGCGAACAGCCCGGCGGACGCCAGCAGCGACGCCGAAGCGACATGCCAGGGCGACCTCACTCGTGCCACGCGCGCGAGTGTCGCGATCAGCGCGGCAGACACGACGGCGCTCGCGAGCATCGCGTGAGGCAGCTTCTCGACGCCGAATTCCGCCAGAAACAGCGTGTCTCGCAGCGCTTTGCCCGCCACCTGCTGCGCCACGAGCAGGCCGGCTCCGAGCGTGGCAGCTCGCACCCGAGCGTCTCCAAAGCCGATCGGTCGAGTGCTGCTGGACACTTCGCCCCATATAGGACATTTCATGGCGCTCGCGACAGCATGCTAGCGTCCAGGGCTCGAGCACCGTGACCACCGACTCCGAGGACTCCCGCCGGCTGTTCCAGGAGCGGCTCGCACTGACGTACAAGGTCGGTTTTGCGCTGTGCGCGTCCTTCGTGCTGGGCGTGATCGTGATTCGCGGCCTCTTGGCGGGCCGCCTCGGCAGTGAGCTCGCTGCGCCGTCGCGCTGGTTCCTGATCGGGGCGACGCTCGTGATGGGGCTGATCTGGCTCGCCGTGGCTCGCTGGAGGCTCGGCTTGCGAGCGCTCGAAGCCATCGACGCCGGCGGCATCTTGTTTCTCGGGCTGTTGCTCAACCTGAATGCCGGCCTGTTCGAGCTGCGCTCCGTCGCGGTCTTCAACCTGGTGTTGACGACGGGCATCCCGCTCACGTTACGCGCGATCCTGATCCCGAGCACGGCCGGTCGCACGCTCTGGCTCGGGCTCGCCGGCTGCGCCGTCGCGCTCGGCATCTTCCTGCTCTCGGCGCTGCATCCGGCGTGGCCCGTCAGGCAAGCGGGTGCGTCGGATTGGGCGCTCTCGTTTCAGCTCATCAGCTTGCTGCTGTGGCTCGGGGCCTTCGTTACCACGGCGACGGTGGCTTCTCGCGTCATCTATGGGCTGCGGCGCGAGGTGCGAGCCGCGCGCAAATTTGGGCAATATGTGCTCGGCGACAAGCTGGGGGAGGGCGGCATGGGCGTCGTCTATCTCGCCACCCATGCCATGTTGCGTCGCGACGCTGCGCTCAAATTGCTGCTTCCCGCGCGGATGGACCCGGGCTCGCTCGCCCGCTTCGAGCGCGAGGTGGTGGCGACGGCGCGCCTGCACCATCCCAACACCGTGGCGGTCTTCGACTACGGCCGCACGCCGGACGGTCTGTTCTACTATGCGATGGAGTACCTGGACGGGCTCACGGTCGATCAGCTCGTCGCGCAGGGCGGCCCCCTGCCTCCCGGTCGAGTGGTGTGGCTCTTGGCCCAGGTCTGCGCCTCGCTCGACGAGGCGCACGCGATGGGGCTCGTGCATCGCGACGTCAAACCGCAGAACATCATGGTGGTCGGGCACACCGCGGCCTTCGATCTGGTCAAGGTCCTCGATTTTGGTCTCGTGAAGGCGTTCGACGCGGGCCGCTCCGACGCGGAAGACGCGCCGTCGGGCACGCCGCTCTACATGGCACCCGAAGCGATCGCGACCCCCAGCCAGGTCGATGCGCGCACCGATCTGTATGCGGTTGCCGCCGTCGGCTACTTCATGTTGACCGGCCAGGCCGTCTTTGAAGGGCGCAGCATCGCCGAGGTGTGTGCCGCACATCTGTCCGCCCTGCCACGCCCGCCGAGTGAGCGGCTGGGTCGAGCCGTGCCCGGCGACCTCGAACGGCTGGTCCTGCGCGGGCTTGCCAAGTCGCCGGCAGATCGGCCCGGGAGCGCGGCGGCGTTCCGGACCGCCCTGCTCGGCTGCGACGTGCCGGCGTGGACGCAGGACGACGCGCGGCTCTGGTGGACGACGTGCGGCGCGCGCGCGCTTCGCCCCACGCTCCCGAAGATCGACCTGCTCCACGCGCCGACCGTCAGCGTCGTGCCGGAGCGCCGCGGAGCGAGCTCGTGAGTCGGCCCAGGCGCCGGTAGTCACTCGCGGGCCACGGCCGCGGACGGCACGCTACATGCACCACCCGCGCCGCCAGCTCGGACACGCTCCGGGTCGCTGCGGCGGCGTGAGCAGAAACCGAGCCTGGTGATCGATCCTCTGTGCTCGAACGCCAGCCGTCGTCACGCAGTCCAGGGCGGCATGAGGGTAGCACCGTGAAACCATTCGACCTCCCCAACCCGATCAGCGCCCTGCGCGCGCTCACCCCGGCCGAGCGCTCCAAGGCCGCCCTGCTGTCGGGGTGGCTCTTCGTCGCCATCACCACGCTCTGGCTGCTCAAGCCCATTCGTACGGCGTCGCTGCTCGCGCACCTGGGCTCGGCGGAGCTGCCGTACTTGCGCTTTGCTGCCGTGGCCGCCGTCGGCGTCGTGGTGCTCGTCTACACGCGGCTGGTCGATCGCTATTCGCGGCTCGACATCGTGCGTGGCGCCAGCCTGGCCTTTGCCGGCGTGCTGTTCGCGTTCTGGCTGTCCTTGCGGCTGGGCGGCGAGGTGCTCGGCTCGCAGCGCTGGTTCGTCTGGTCCGTGTTCGTGCTCGTGGACATCTATTCGACCGTGATGATTGCCATCTTCTGGACCTACACCAACGATGTGGTCTCTCGGGTCGAGGCCGACAAGCTGTACGGGCTGATCGGGGTCGGAGGCATCCTGGGCGGCGTGGCCGGTGGTGTGGCCGTCGACGCGCTGGTGAAGACGATCGGCTCGCTGGACCTGTTGCTGGCGTGTGCGGGCCTGGTGCTCCTGGGCGGCGCTCAGGCGTGGGCGACCGAAGCCATCTTGCGCCCCGCGCCGCGCGTGGTGGTGCGTGTCGAAAAGCCTGCGCTCGCCGACGCGCTCGAGGGCGCACGGGAAGTGCTGAGGAACCGCTACCTGCTCTGGATCGTGGGCATGGTGGTCGCCTACGAGTTCTCCTCCGCCGTGACCGACTTCGTGATCAACGTCGTGTTCGAACGCGCTTTTCACAGCGAGGGCGAGATCGCCCAGATGTACGGTCGCCTGGGTTGGATCGTGAGCATCACGGCGCTCGCCTCGCAGCTCATCCTCGTGCCGCTGCTATTGCCGCGCAAGCGCGTCGCTCTGCTCGTGCCTCCCATTGCGATGGTGGCGGCTACGCTCGGCCTGGCGCTGCTGCCGACCGTGGGGCTCGCCATCCTGATGGCGGCGAGCGATCGCGGGCTCAACTACTCGTTGCAGCAGGTGACCAAAGAGACGCTGTACGTTCCGCTCACGGACATGCAACGCTACAAGGCCAAGGCATTCATCGACATGTTCGTGGATCGCGCGGCGAAGGCGCTGTCCTCGGTGGCGCTGCTCGGCATGATCGCCGCCCGGGGCGTCTCCATCGTCGCCTCGCTCGCGCTCGCTCTCGGGTCGCTGCTGGTCTGGCTCGCGTGCTCGAGTGCGCTCGGCCGCGCCTATGCGCGGCATATTTCCTCCACGACCCCCCAGGGGGAGACCGGGGCGGCGCTCCCGCCGGCGCCGACGACGTCCTGAGGAGCGGCCCGAGCCCCGCTCAGCCGCGCAGTACGTCGCAGAAGCGCTGCACGCTGAAGGGGCGCTCCAGCAGGAACTGAGCGCCGGCTTCGAACGCCTTCTCGCGCATGGGCCCACTGGCGGCGCGGGACATGACGAAGCCGAACTTGACGCCGCAACCGCGGGAGCGCAGCTCGCGCAGCAGCTCGACCCCGTTCATCTCGGGCATGCTCCAGTCCGAGAGGATGACGTCGGGCTCCAGATTGGCCAGTTTGGCGAGGGCGTCGCTGCCGTTCTCGGCTTCCTCCACGCGCAGGTCGACGAGCCCAGTCTGCAGCAGCGTTTGCCGCACCAACAGGCGGTTCGCCTTGTTGTCGTCCACGAGCAGAACGTTCAGTTTTGTGTGGCTCATATCAATCCAATGACACGACGGATCGAGGGAACCAAAAAAGTCGCCTGAAGGGGTGATGCGGAAAAGTAGGCTGGATGGGCGCCCGCCGGCCCTGCTCCCGGTCGCCCGCGCGCGCCGGGCCGCCCCGGCTCGTCCTGGCGACGGTCGCGCCCCCGTCCACAAATTTGGCCGGCCCAGCGCCGCCGTGCTTACTCCCTGGGCCATGATCGTCACGCTGATGGGTCAAAAGGGCGGGGTTGGGAAGAGCACCACGGCAATCTGCCTGGCAATGGCCGCCTTCGAGCGGGGTCAGACCACGCTGCTCGTGGACGCCGACCCGCAGGGCACGCTCCAGACCTGGAGCGAGGTCGCGGCGGAACACCAGCGCCGGGCGCCCACCGTCGTGTCCATGGGCGCGGCGATGCATCGGCCTGGCCAGCTCGAGGCAGTGGCCCGAAACTACGACTGGACGTTCATCGATTGTCCGCCGCGCCACGGCGAGGTGCAGCGCTCGGCGTTGATGATTTCGGACCTGGCGCTCCTGCCGTGTGGGCCGTCGGCGTCGGACGTGTGGGCGCTCAGCTCGAGCCTGGAGCTGATTCAGGCCGCCCGCGGGCTCCGAGAGTCGCTGACGGCCTGCATCGTCATCAACCGCAAGCAGCCGCGCACGGCGCTCGGCCGCGACGTGCGCGCGGTACTCGAGAAGTCCGGGCTGCAGGTCCTGCAGAGCGAGCTCTTTTATCGCGTGGCGTATCAGGAAGCGATCGCCGCCGGCCAGGGGGTGACCAGCCGGGGCCGTCGCGACCCCGCCGCCTGCGAGATGCGGGCGCTGTTCGAAGAAGTGGAGAAGATTGTCTATGCCGAAAAAAAGAGTGGCTGTTTCCCTGCGCAAGCCGTCGCCAGCGCCTGAGGCCGCGCCTCTTGCGGACACGAATCCGCTGGGTGTCGTCGCACGAGTTGGCGGCAGCGACGCGCTGACGGCGGTGGCCGAGGCCGCGACGATCGAAGCGTTCGTGAACGGTGTGGCCGAGGCGCTGGAGCAGGCCGTGAGCGCGGCGCCGAGCCCCCAGACTCTCGTCCAGCGCGGCCCTGACGGTCATCGAGAGTTCACGTTGTACCTGCCGGAGCAGCTCGCGCAGGACATCTCCAGGCACTGCGAGGCGCACCACCTGGACATGAACCAGCTCATCGCGAGCTTGGTCGAGCGACATTTGAGCGGCGCAGACGCCTCCCTGCGAGAACGCCTCCGGGTGGTCGCGCGAGCCTTGCTCGTGGACGTCGCGCGGCGCGTGCGAGCGCTCGTGGCGTCGCGGCGCCGTGCCTGGGCTGCCGTTCCGTCTCCGGCGGCAGCCGCAGCGAGCTGAGCGGACGCGAGCGCGGTCCGCTCAGAGCTCGAGCCTGGCCCGCAGCCCTCCCACCAGTGCGGGGCCCCCGCCTTCGCCGCCACGGAACGTAACCTGCGCTCCAAAAGCAGGCTCGACCTGCTGCGATGGATCAGGCCAAGCACTGTTGGCCTCCGCGGCCCCGGCCACGCTGGGCGGCGGGCGCCCGGAAGCGCGAGATTTGCGGCAACGACGGCGCCTCGCGAAATTCTGGCGCTCGTGCGCAGCATCCGAGTGGCGTTCGGCGCTTTGCTCCCTGCGGCGCGCCTGGCACGACTCCTGCTTGGTGGAAGTTCCGAACCCTTTCTAGCAGGAGACCACCATGACCACATTTGAGAGGATCCTGGTTCCTACCGACTTCTCGGAGTACTCGCTGAATGCCATGCGCGTCGCGCTCGACATTGCGCAGCGATATGACGGCAAGATCACGCTGGTGCACGCCTACGACCCGGTCGCGTTCGCCTTCCCCGACGGTTATCCCGCGCCGGCGACCGCGCGCGAGGACCTGCGGCGAGAGGTGCAGCAGCAGCTCGCGGCGGCCCAGGCCGACGCGCGACTCGTCCATTCGAGCGTCGAAACCCACGTCCTCGAGGGCCCACCGGCCAACGCTATCTGCGAGTTCGCCCGCAGCGGCTTTGATCTGATCGTGATGGGCACGCACGGTCGCACCGGGGTCGCGCGCCTGCTGCTCGGGTCGGTTGCCGAGCAGGTGGTGCGGCTCGCGCCCTGTCCGGTGTTGACGATCCGGCTTGCGGAACGCGCGAAGGCCGCCTGACGAGCGCGGCGCCGCCTCTCACGCCAATTGTCGCGTGGCTGCCGGCGCTCTCCAGCATCGAGCTGTCGACCACGTGCGCCAGCGGCATCGGCGCGTTCGTTGCTTGGCTCGAACGGCGTGCGCGGACGCCGCCGCTTCGCTTCGTATCTCGCGCGCCTGCGCCGATGACGAGCGCTTCGGTGCTTTTCATGTCCGCAGGCTTCTCGCGTCGACGCGGCGCCGCCAAACGTTCGTGGCGGTAGTGCCCCCGCGTCGAGGCGAACCGTCGCGGTGCATCGGCGTGGCCGACGAGCTCGAGCGCGCTGCCGTTCACCCGCCGCCTGCGCGCGACGAAACTTGCGCGAGCACGCGCTGCAGCGCACGCCTTGCGTCATGCAGGCGCACCGATCTTCGCAACTAGCGTGACGAGGCGAAGGCGCCATCGTTGAGCGCGCGCCTCGCGCCCGTCGAGCCGTGGGAACGACCGTATCCTCGAGCAAACGTTGTGCCTCGTTGGTGAAACAATCGATGCGTCGGCGGTGCCAATGGACGCTGGCGGGGGATGCTGATGGTTTCGTCGAAGCCACGCTACGTTGCGTGTCTGCGCAGCCGTCCCGCGTCGGAGTTGCGGGCACGACACTTGCTCTCCCGAGAGACAGCTCGCACGGAAATGCGGGCTCCCTACCTTGGCGGAGCCATGACTAGAAAACTCGTCTACCATTTCGAATCCGGAAAAGCAGAAGGTCGCGCGGAGTGGAAGGAGCTCCTGGGGGGCAAAGGCGCCAACTTGGCCGAGATGGCCAACATGGGGATCCCGGTTCCCCCGGGCTTCACGATCACGACCGAAGCGTGTGTGGACTACCTGAAGCTCGGGCATTCGCCAGAGGGCCTCAGTGAAGCCGTCAACCTGAGCATGCGCCGGCTCGAACAAAGCAGCCACCGCCAGTTCGGCAACTCCCGGAACCCGCTGCTCGTCAGCGTGCGGTCGGGCGCGCGCAGTTCCATGCCGGGCATGATGGACACGATCCTGAACCTGGGGCTGAACGACGAGAGCGTGATCGGTCTCGCGCGTTCCAGCGGCTCGGAGCGGTTTGCGTACGACGCCTACCGGCGACTGTTGTGCATGTTCGGCGACGTGGTGCTTGGCATCGATCGAGCGCGCTTCGATGTCGCCCTCGACGACGCACGTCGCATCACGGCCCGGGCCCGGGGCACCGCGGAGCCGGACGATCGGGAGGCGCTCGCACGGCTGGTGCCGGACTCGGTGCTGCAGGCGCCGGAGCTGCAGCAAGTGGTGCAGGCGTACCAGGCGCTGATCCTGGCGCATACGGGCCGGCCCTTTCCGAGTGATCCGCACGAGCAGCTCGAGGCAGCCATCGAAGCCGTGTTTTCGAGTTGGAACAACCCGCGCGCCCGGTTCTATCGCCAGATGCACGAAATCCCCGAGGAGTGGGGCACGGCCGTGAACGTGCAGACCATGGTCTTCGGGAATATGGGCGAGTCGAGTGCCACCGGGGTGGCCTTCACTCGCGATCCCAGCACGGGCGAGCGCCTCTTTTTTGGTGAATGGCTGCCGAATGCGCAGGGTGAGGACGTGGTGGCGGGCATCCGCACGCCCCGCCCGCTGGCTCGGCGGGCCGACATGCCCGGAGCCTCGCTCGAAGAGTGCATGCCCGATGCTTACCGGGAGTTGCTCGCCACCCAGGCCCGCCTCGAGGAGCGCTTTCGCGACATGCAAGATCTCGAATTTACGATCGAGGGCGGGCGGCTGTACTTGCTGCAGACCCGCAACGGCAAGCGCTCGGCGCGCGCCAGCGTGCGGATTGCCGTCGAGATGGTCGAAGAAGGCCTGATTCATCCGGACGAGGCCATCCTGCGCGTGGATCCGCGGCGGCTCGACGAACTCTTGTTCCCCACCGTCGATCCGCAGACGAGGCAGGTTGCGGTGGCTAGTGGCATTGCCGCGTCGCCGGGGGCGGTCACGGGTCTGGCCATGTTCACCGCCGAGGACGCCGAGCAGGCGGCGGGGGCAGGCCAACCCGTGATCCTGGTGCGCATGGAAACTTCGCCCGAAGACCTGCACGGAATGAAGGCAGCTAAAGGCATCCTGACTGCGCGCGGAGGCGCCACGAGTCACGCTGCCGTGGTCGCGCGAGGAATGGGCCGGCCCTGCGTTGCCGGCTGCGCGGCCCTGCACATCGATCAGCGTGCCCAGAGGCTGACCGTGCATGGCCCCACCGGCGAGTCGCTCGGCGTCGTCCAGCAGGGCGAGCCGCTCACCATCGATGGTTCCACCGGCAAGGTGTACCTCGGCAAGGTCGAAACAGTGCCGGCCGAGATCGGCAAGGAGATGCTCACCCTGCTCAAGTGGACGGAGCGCGTGTCTCGGCTGCGCGTTCGTACCAATGCGGACACGCCGGCGCAGGCAGAGCAAGCACTGCAGTTCGGCGCCCAAGGCATCGGCCTCTGCCGCACGGAGCACATGTTCTTCAGCGAGCAACGCATCCAGGCGATGCGCGAGATGATCCTCGCTTCCAACCCTCGAGCGCGCGAGCAGGCTCTGGCCAAATTGCTACCGTTTCAAGTGGAGGACTTCACCGCGCTGTTTCGTACGATGGCGGGGTTACCCGTCAACATTCGCCTGCTCGACCCGCCGTTGCACGAGTTCCTGCCACAGGAAAAGCAGCAAGTCCGCCAACTGGCTGCTTCGCTCGGCGTGCAGGAGCAGGACATCGAGCGCAGGGTCAGGGAGCTCTTCGAGTTCAACCCCATGCTGGGGCACCGCGGTGTGCGGTTGGGCGTGACGTTTCCCGAGATCTCCGCCATGCAGGTGCGGGCGATCCTCGAGGCCGCCTGCAGCGTGCAGGCGGAGGGCGTGAAGGTCTCCCCCGAGATCATGATTCCGCTCGTGTTCAGCCGGGCGGAGCTGCGCATCATGCGCGGCATCGTCGACCAAGTGGCGAGCGAGGTCTTTGCGCGGCGCGCTATCGAAGTGAAGTTCAAGTTCGGTACCATGATCGAGCTGCCGCGCGCTGCCATCGTTGCCGACCAACTGGCAGAAGAAGCTGAGTTCTTCTCATTCGGCACCAATGACTTGACCCAGACCACGCTGGGCGTGTCGCGCGACGACGCGGGGAGCTTCCTCGCCGCTTACGTGGAGCGCGGAATCCTGCCCGACGACCCGTTCGTGTCGCTCGACATCGAGGGAGTTGGGGAATTGGTGCGCATCGCTGCGGAGAAGGGCAGGACCGCCCGGTCCGACATATCCCTGGGCCTGTGCGGGGAGCACGGAGGCGATCCAAAGTCGATCGAGTTCTGCGAGAACATCGGGCTCAGCTATGTCTCCTGCTCGCCCTTTCGCGTGCCGATTGCGCGCTTGGCGGCTGCGCAGGCGGCGCTGCGACGCACCAAACGCTACTGGCACTGACGCGCGCGGGGTTCGGGAAAAGTCCCCTCGGGCCGAACCCATTCGAGCCCAGCAGAGCGACGTGCGTTTCTCCCGGAGCCTCGACCATGGCGTCCGGGAGGTACTTTCATTGACTCACGCGCTTCATGGCGTCACGTCGCGTCTCAGCCCTTCGACCACGGCCCGCACGAAGCGATGCACGGAGGCTTCGGCCAGCCGATGACCCACGACTGCATCGATCGCGCCGCCCAGCACGCCCAGTGGGGGTTCGTACTCGCCGCTGAGGTCGATCTGGGTCTCGGTGACGGACAGCGGATAGATCCTGAAGTCGGCCTTCAGCGTCGGAAACAGCCCGGGACTCTCCACGGCGTGCCACTCGAGATCGATATGGGCCACACGAGAGAAGAGCGAACCCTCCTCGCGCAGGGCGCCGATCTGGAGGGCGACCTCCCTGCTGATCTGAAGGCCAGATAGATTCACGCTGAGCGACGCGACAATCTCGCCGCTGCGTTCTCGTGCCAGCTGGGTGGCTTTTTGAAAGATCCCGGCGGCGTCCTGGCGCAGGGCATCGCGCACGGGCTCATACGGGTGATTCACGTAGTCGAAGGCTCGAACCGCGCGCCTGGTCATCCCGAGCAGTGTAGCGTCCTGATTGCTTCAGGCCGGTTTCCGGCGCAGGCGCGAGGGCTCGTCCGCGGTCAGCAGCGCTCGAAGAAAATCTCGGTTCATCCTCGCAATGAACCGTACGGAGATCTGTTTCGGGCACACGGCCTCGCACTCGTTGTGATTCGTGCAGTGGCCGAAGCCTTCGGCGTCCATCTGCGCCACCATCTGGAGCACGCGCTGCTGGCGCTCGGCTTGCCCCTGAGGCAGAAGGCCGAGGTGCGCCACTTTTGCGGCGGTAAACAGGCTGGCGGAGGCGTTGGGGCAGGCGGCCACGCAGGCGCCGCAACCGATGCAGGAGGCAGCGTCGAGCGCGAGTTCGGCGTCTGTCTTGGGAACGGCAGTTTCGTTGGCGTCCGGCGCGCTTCCCGTTCGCACGGAAACATAGCCGCCGGCCTGGATGATGCGATCGAAGGCACTACGGTCGACGACCAGGTCCTTCCACACGGGAAACGCGCTGGCCCGCCAGGGCTCGATCACGATCTGATCGCCATCTTTGAAATGGCGCATGTGGAGCTGGCAGGTCGTCGTGGCCGCGCGCGGGCCGTGCGCCACGCCGTTGATCACCATGCCGCAGGCGCCGCAAATGCCTTCGCGGCAATCGTGATCGAACGCGATGGGGTCCTTCCCCTGCACGAGCAGGCCCTCGTTGACGACGTCCAGCATTTCGAGAAACGACATGTGCTCCGACACCGTGTCGCAAGTATATCGTTCGAAATGCCCTGGCTCGTTGGGCCCTTTCTGACGCCACACTTGCAGCGTCAGTTTCAGCAGGCGGTCGCTCACTTGTAGCTCCTGGTGCTTGGCTTGACGAACTCGAAGGCCAGTTCTTCCGTGTGGCGCAGCGGGGCTGCGCCGTCGCCGTTGTATTCCCAGGCGGCCACGTGCGTGAAGTGCTCGTCGTCGCGCTCGGCCTCACCCTCGGCAGTCGCGTGTTCTTCGCGGAAGTGGCAGCCGCAAGACTCCTCCCGCGTCTGGGCATCGCGGCACATCAACTCGCCGAGCTCGAGAAAGTCGGCGACCCGCCCGGCGAGCTCGAGTGCCTGATTGAGCTCGCTGCCGCTACCCACGAGCTTGAGGTCCTGCCAGAAGCGTTCTCTCAAGCGCGGGATCGCATCGAGCGCGCGCGCTAATCCTTGTTGGTTGCGCGACATACCGCACTGGTCCCACATCAAGCGGCCGAGCTCGCGGTGAAAGCTGTCGGGACTCGTCGAGCCTCCGATCGACAATAGCCGGTCGAGCCGGCCGCGCACCTCGGCAAGCACCGCTCGAACCTCCGGGTGATCCGTCGTGAGCTCCCCGGCCGAAACGCGCGCGAGGTAGTTGCCCAGCGTGTAGGGCAGAACAAAGTAGCCATCAGCCAGCCCCTGCATCAGTGCGCTCGCGCCCAGACGGTTGGCGCCGTGGTCGGAGAAGTTCGCCTCGCCGGCGACGAATAGACCTTCTATCGTGCTCATTAGATTGTAGTCGACCCATAACCCGCCCATGGTGTAGTGCGACGCGGGGTACATGCGCATGGGCACCTGATACGGGTTCTCGCCCGTGATGCGCTCGTACATGTCGAACAAGTTGCCGTACCGCTGGACGATGGCGTCCTTGCCCAGCCGCTCGATGGCGTCTCGAAAGTCCAAGTAGACGCCGCGCCGGGCGCCTCCGACGCTAGGACCCACGCCGCGCCCATCGTCGCAGACGTCCTTGGCGCGACGCGAAGCGATGTCGCGGGGTACCAGATTGCCGAAACTGGGGTACCTGCGCTCGAGGTAGTAGTCCCGCGCGCTCTCGGGGATCTCGCTGGGAGTTCGTTCACAATCTTCGGCGCGAAGCGGAACCCATACGCGACCATCGTTGCGCAAGGACTCACTCATCAGCGTGAGCTTGGACTGGTAGTCCCCCGCCACGGGGATGCACGTGGGGTGAATCTGGGTGAAGCAGGGGTTGGCGAAGAAGGCGCCGCGCTTGTAGGCGCGCCAGATCGCCGTCGTGTTGCAGCCCTTCGCGTTCGTGGAAAGATAGAACACGTTGCCATAACCGCCGGTGGCCAGGACGACCGCATCTGCGAGCCAGGCTCGAATTTCACCGCTGATCAAGTCGCGCGTGACGATGCCGCGCGCGCGGCCCGCGACCACGATGAGATCGAGCATTTCGGTGCGCGGATGCATCTTCACCTGCCCGGCCTCGATCTGGCGCGAAAGCGCCTGGTAGGCTCCGAGCAGCAGCTGCTGACCGGTCTGGCCGCGGGCATAGAACGTGCGCGACACTTGCGCTCCACCGAAGGAGCGATTGGCGAGCTGCCCGCCGTACTCGCGGGCAAACGGAATGCCTTGCGCGGTCGCCTGGTCGATGATGTTCACGCTCAGCTCGGCCAGTCGATACACATTCGACTCACGCGAGCGGAAGTCCCCGCCCTTGATCGTATCGTAGAACAGGCGAAACACGCTATCGCCGTCGTTCTGGTAGTTCTTGGCCGCGTTGATGCCGCCCTGGGCGGCGATGCTGTGCGCGCGGCGCGCGCTGTCTTGGAAGCAGAACGCCTGCACCCGGTAGCCGAGCTCGCCAAGGCTGGCGGCAGCGGCCGCACCGGCGAGACCCGTGCCCACGACGATGATCTCGTATTTGCGACGGTTCGCGGGATTGACGAGCTTGATGCCGAAGCGATGCTGCTCCCAGCGGGACTCGAGGGGCCCCGAGGGGGCGTGCGAATGCAGCGGTTTCACGAAATGACACCCATGAGCACAGCCAGGGGTATCGCCACGTTACCGGCGACCACTACCAGCGCGATGGCCCGAGGCAAGACTTGACGCAGGCGATGGTAGCGCGGGTGATGCAGGCCGAGCGTCTGAAACAAGCTCCACGCCCCGTGATACAGGTGCAGACCGAGCAGCCCTTGCGCTGCCAGGTAGACGGCTACTACCCAGGGGACCCGAAAGCCGTTCACGACGTTCGCGTACACGTCGTGAGGGTCGTGCCGGTAGGCGCCCATCGGCACGCCGGGCCAGGTCAAGTGCGCGAGGTGATACAGGATGAATGCCGCGAGCAGCGGCCCCGACCACTTCATCGTGCGCGCCGCGTAGCTCGTGGCGCTGCTCTGCTTCTGCCGATAGCTGACGCCCCGGGCCGCGGCTGCGCTCTTGACGAGCGCCAGCGACGCCGTGATGTGAACGATGAGCGAAGCGAGCAACACGAGGCGCATCGGCCACAATATACCTGGTAGCTTGCGCAAACCCCGGGCGTAGGCGTTCAGCGCCTCCGGCCCGGCGAAGACCTGCAAATTGCCCAGCATGTGCGCGATGACGAAACCAAACAGCACCAGCCCGGTGAGCGCGACCAGCGCTTTCTTGCCGATGCTCGAGTCATCCAATGTTAGCGTGCGTTCCATTCCAGGATCCTCTCGGAGGATAGGCGAGCTACTCGAGCGGCGGTTCGTCCGTGTCGTGCATGGGCTCGAGACCTTCGGCCCAGAGCGTGCGCAGGCAGCCGTTGCGTCTCAGGATCGGGTCATCATTGTTCTCGGGTCGAAGCAACTCGGCGCGTTCATAAAAAGAGAGCGCCTCGATGAACAGGTCGTGGGCGAAAGCCCGGCTGTGGCCCTTTCCCAAATGAGCGCGCGCGTCGCGCTCCAAGATCAGCCCGGTGTAGTAGAGTCGGTCGTATTCCGACTGCAGCTGGGCAACCAGCGCTCGGGCGCGGCGGACGCCATCGGCGCGCACGCTGAACTGGTCAGTGAGTGCCATGATCAGGATCCTGAGCGCGTCGGCGTGTTCGGGCTGTATGGCCAGAACATCGAGGCAGATGCTTTCCGCCTGAGCGGGCTCGTTCAGTAGGCGATACACCCGCGCCTTCTCCAGCGCCGCCGATATGGCACCCGGATGGATGGGACGCAGCGCAAGGTCACGACTCATCGCCCCGTCTTCTTACACCCTTCATTGACGGCACGCACGAACCAAGAACTGCCGGGCAGACCCGTGACCTGTGCCTTTGGCTTCACGGCGAGGTGGATCGCGCGTGTCCGACAGGCCGAGAGCGACCTCGCAGCGGTCACGCTCCGGCCCTCTCGCAACGAAACTTGCGCGGAGGGCCCGCAGCGGCGCGCGCTTTGCGCGAGCCGGACATGCCGTCACGGAGCGAGTCGGCGTCGGCCCCGCTTCATTCCACCAGTTCACGAGGCCGCGGACCGAGCTCGATCGAGACGCAACCATTGTGCCATGCTGAAGAAACAAACAGCGTCCCGCAGCTGCCCCAGGTGGAGCAGGCGCGGGCTCGCTTCTCCCCCGGCTGCGCCGTGCCGTCCGGAGGTCAGATCGAGGCACGACAGTTGCATCAGCGTCAGGAGCGTCAGGAACGTCAGGTAAACGTCTCTTGGAATTCAGAGGAACCTCATCATGACCCACGCTCACCGGGTGCCCGTTCACGAGTACATGACCAGCTCATTGTTGACCGCCGAGCGCGGCGAAGCTGCATCTTCAGCGTACCAGCGATTGAGCAAGAGCGGCGTCGCACAGCTTCCCGTGCTCGATACTGGTAGGTTGGTGGGCATGGTGTCGCTCAACGACTTGGCGTTCGCAGAGCACCTGCCCGCGCGCGTCTTCGATCGCCTGACCGTCGGTGCGCTGATGAACCAAGACTTCTACGCCGTGACCCGGGACGAGTGCGTCGCAGTCGCTGCCCGAAAGATGGCAAAGCACAAGTACCACGCCGCACTGGTGGTCGAGCAGGGCCACGCGGTGGGGGTCTTTACGACCACGGATGCGCTGCGTGCGCTTTCGGACTCTCTGACCGATTCCCTGCCGGGGATGGACGCCGGGGACTGAGGGCGTCCGCCGCCAGGCCGCCCCCGGCCACGAGTTGGTCGCACGCTTGCCGTTGGGCAGGGCCAGCTTCGCTGGCCGTCCGGGCCCTGCAGGCTCCGGGATTGCGTCCGTACGAGGGCGCGGGCGTATCGAAATTTACTTTGACCACGCTCTCGGGGCTTCAGGATTGAAGGCTGGGTCAGACGGGGGTAACAGCATCGAGGGAGCGGCGAAGTATGCGTCGCAGCGAGGAATACATGCCCGTGAGATCGAGCGCGCCAGGCTCTGAGCGCGCGAGCCTGAGGGACATCGTCGCGCGGCACCAGGGGGATGCCGGGCGCCTGCTGCCGATCCTCCACGAGGTGATGGCCTCCGCGGGCTGCGTCTCGCCAGCCGCCATCAGCGAACTGGCGCGCGAGCTGGACGTGCCCCGCGGCCGCGTCGAAGGCGTCGTGGGCTTCTACTCCTTCTTCTCCTCAGAGCCCCAGGGTCGCTTTCGAGTCCTGTTCAGCGACAACATCACCGACGAGATGGGTGGCAGCCGGGAGCTACGCGCTCGCTTGCTGGAAGCGTTTCACCTGGAGCTCGGTGCGGTCAGCCCCGACGGCCGGGTTTCGGTCGATACCACGGGTTGCACGGGCCTGTGCGACCAAGGTCCGGCGCTACTCGTCAACGGCCGCGCCATCGCGCGGCTCACTTCGGCGCGCATCGGGGCCATCGCGTCCTTGATTCGCGGCGAGGTGCCGGTGGATCGATGGCCGGACAACCTCTTTTTGATTCACTCGCACATCGAGCGAAAGGATCTGCTGCTCGGTACGCCGCTTCAACCGGGCGAGGGCATCGCTGCGGCGCTCGCTCGCGGCGCCGCGGGCACCCTCGATGAGATCTCGCGCTCCGGGCTGCGCGGCCGCGGGGGCGCTGGATTTTCGACCGGCGCGAAGTGGGCGGCCTGTGCTGCCGCGCCGGGTCCGGAGCGGTACGTCGTGTGCAACGCGGACGAGGGGGAGCCGGGCACGTTCAAGGATCGAGAGCTGCTCGCCCACTACGCGGAGCTGCTCATCGAGGGCATGACGGTGGCGGGCTTCGCCATCGGCGCCTCCCAGGGGCTCTTGTATCTGCGGGCCGAGTATCCTTTCCTGGTCGAGCCGCTCTTGGCTCAGCTCGCGGAGCGCCGCCGCAAGGGCCTGCTCGGCCCGGGCGTGGGCGGCGCCTTCGCCTTCGACATCGAGCTGCGCGTGGGCGCCGGGGCCTACGTCTGCGGGGAGGAGTCGGCGCTGCTCGAGTCCCTGGAGGGCCGGCGCGGGATCCCGCGCAATCGCCCGCCGTACCCCGCGACCCACGGCTACCTGCAGAAGCCCACCGTGGTGAACAACGTCGAGACGCTGATCGCTGCCGCCTTCGTCGCCAAGCATGGCAAGGATTTCCTGCTCCGGGTGGGAACTGCCAAGTCCTCCGGCACCAAGGTGCTCTCGGTCTCGGGCGACGTGGCGCGGCCCGGCATCTACGAGTACCCGTTCGGCGTCAGCATTCGCGAGGTGCTGGAAGCGGCAGGAGCGACCCGAGCGCAAGCCGTGCAGGTCGGGGGTCCATCGGGCATGCTGGTGTCTGCGAGCGAATTCCAGCGTCGCATCGCCTTTGAAGACGTACCGAGCGCCGGAGCCTTCATGGTCTTCGACGAGACTCGAGACATGCTCGCCGTGGTGGAGAACTTCACGCGCTTCTTCGCCCATGAGAGCTGTGGGTTTTGTACGCCGTGTCGCGTGGGCACGACCTTGAGCGCGCAGATGATGAAGCGCATCGTGGGCGGCAAGGGGTCGCGCCGCGACATCGAAGACCTGGACCAGGTATCTCGGATCATGCGCTCGAGCAGCCATTGCGGCCTGGGTACCACGGCGGGGAACCCCGTGCGGGATGCGCTCGCGAAGTTTCGTCCCGCGTTTGATCAGCGCTCGAGATCGCTCGAGGTGAACTCGACGTTCGACCTCGACGAGGCCCTCGCGCCAGCACGCGAGGCGACGGCGCGGGACGATCTGGGCGCGCATTTCAGCGAGGAGGAGCGATGAAAGCGAAGCTGTCGGATGAGTTAGCGACGGGCGCGGCGTCTGGAAGTGAGCTGCCCCCCCGCCCAGCGCCTGCGGACGCGGGCCGAGCCACGTTCCAGATGGACGGTATCGACGTCCCCTTCGTCGAGGGCCAGTCGATTCTCGCGGCCGCCCTGGCCGCTGGCCGCTACATTCCCTATCTGTGCTACCATCCCGAATTCAAAGCTCATGGCAGCTGCAAGGTGTGCACCGTGAAGGTGAACGGTCGCAGCCACGCCAGCTGCACCGAGCCGGCGCGCGCGGGGGATGTGGTGGAGTCGAACGTCGAAGAGATGACCGAGCTGCGCCGCGGCCTCGTGCAATTTCTCTTTATCGAGGGCAATCACTTCTGCCCGTCTTGTGAAGCTACCGGGAGCTGCACGCTCCAGGCCGTCGCGTATGAGCTCGACCTGACCTCGCCGCACTACGGCCCGCTGTTCCCGGATCGGCCGGTCGATGCCTCCCATCCCCAGGTGCTGCTCGACTTCAACCGCTGCATCCTGTGCGAGCTGTGCGTGCGCGCCAGCGCGCTGGTCGACAAAAAGTCCGTATTTGCGCTCTCGGGCCGCGGCATCAAGAAACACCTGATCGTCAACGCGGAGTCGGGCCGGCTTGCGGATACCGATCTCGCGCTGGACGACAAGGCGATGAGCGTGTGCCCGGTCGGTGTCATTTTGAGAAAGCGCCAGGGCTTCACCATCCCGATCGGACAGCGCAAGTACGATCTTCATCCCATTTCCGAGCTCGCCGTGAGCGAGCAAAAGAAGGTGTAACGTGGCCGAGGAAAAGCGGAAACTGCGCGTCGCCACGACTTCTCTCGCCGGCTGCTTCGGCTGCCACACGTCGTTGCTCGACATCGACGAGCGCCTCATCCCGCTGCTCGAGCTGATCGAGCTCGACACCTCTCCGCTCACCGACATCAAACACTGCGGGCCCTGTGATCTGGGGCTCATCGAGGGTGGGCTGTGCAACGCGGAAAACGTGCACAAGCTGCGAGAATTCCGGGCCAACTGCAAAATCTTGGTCGCGGTCGGCGCGTGCGCCATCACCGGGGGCCTCCCCGCGCAGCGCAACCACCTCGACATTCGCGACTGCCTGCAGACGGTCTACCTGACGGGCACGGGCATCGAGCGCGGCTTCATCCCCAACGATCCCGAGCTGCCGCTGCCGCTCAAACAGGTCCACCCGCTGCACGACGTCGTGAAGATCGATTACTTCCTGCCTGGATGCCCGCCCTCTGCGGACGCGATCTGGAAGTTTCTGACCGACCTCATCGCGGGCCGCACGCCCTACCTCGCGCACGGACTGATGAACTACGCCTGACACTCCCGGAAGAACCCCGATGCCCTCCTCCCTGGATACCGCCGCACACCCCGAGACACTGCGCAGAGTCGTGATCGAACCCGTCTCTCGCGTCGAGGGCCACGGCAAGGTGACGATCCTACTCGACGATCAGCACAAGGTCCACCAGGTGCGGCTGCACATCGTGGAGTTCCGGGGCTTCGAGCGCTTCATCCAGGGCCGGCCCTTCTGGGAGGTCCCCGTGATGGTCCAGCGCCTGTGCGGCATCTGCCCGGTGAGCCATCACCTGGCTGCGTCGAAGGCGCTCGACAGCGTGGTCGGCGCCCACCCGGTCCCTCCAGCGGCGGAACGCATCCGGCGGCTGATGCACTACGGGCAGATCCTGCAGTCGCATGCGCTCCACTTCTACCACCTGTCGTCGCCGGACCTGCTGTTTGGCTTCGACAGCGATCCGCAGAAGCGCAACGTCGTCGGCATTCTCGCGGCGTATCCGGAAACGGCGCGCCAGGGCATTCTGCTGCGCAAATACGGGCAGGAGGTCATCCGCATCACGGCGGGCAAGCGCGTGCATGGCACGGGGTCCATCCCCGGCGGCGTGAACAAGGCGGTGACCCCGGCGGAGCGCGACGAGCTCTTGGGCCCGCTGCCGGAGTTGCTCGGTTGGGCGCGCTCCGCGGTGCAGCTGGTCGCTGAGCTGCATCGGCAAAACCGCGAGCTGTACGAAACGTTCGGTACCGTGCCGTCGAGCCTGCTCTCGCTCGTCGGTCGCGACGGCAAGCTCGATTTGTACGACGGTGTCCTGCGCGCTCGAGACGCGGCAGGGCAGATCATCTTCGACGGCGTGGAGTGTCAGGACTATGGCACTCAGCTGCGCGAAAATGTGCGCTCGTGGAGCTACATGAAGTTTCCGTTCATCCGCTCGCTCGGGGCGGAGGCGGGCTGGTACAAGGTGGGGCCGCTCGCCCGCGTGCAGAACTGCGATGGCATCGGCACTCCGCTCGCCGAGGCCGCGCGCCAGGAGCTGCTCGCGAGCTCCCCGGGCCAATTGATCCACGCGCCGCTCTCTTTTCATTGGGCGCGCATGATCGAGATGCTGCACGCCGTGGAAGTGATCGAGGGCCTGCTCGGGGACCCTGAGCTCTTGGGGACCGAGCTGGTCGCCAGCGGAGCGCGAGGCCAAGTGGCTGTGGGCATCATCGAGGCACCGCGCGGCACCTTGATTCACCATTATGAAGTGGACGAGCAGGATCTGGTCACGATGTGCAACCTGATCGTCTCGACGACGCACAACAATCAAGCGATGAACGAGGCGATTCGCGAGGTCGCGCGGCGCTATATCGACGGGCACGAGCCTACCGAGGGCCTGCTCAACCACGTAGAAGTGGCCATCCGGGCCTTCGATCCGTGCCTATCGTGCGCCACGCATGCGCTCGGGAAGATGCCCCTGGCGGTCGAGATCATCGACGCCCAGGGCGCGCTCGTGGAACGCCTGGTGCGCGACGGCGAGCGGCTTTGACATGGCGGCGCATGGCTGCTCGTTGAAATGGCTGCTCGTTGACATGACTGCTGGTTGACATGGCTGTGCTGGCACCCCTGTTGGTCCTCGGAGTGGGCAATCCGTCGCGGGGCGACGACGCCCTGGGGCCGTTGTTCGTCGAAGGGCTGAATGAGGCGCTGGCAGGGGACGTGTCGAGCGGCGCGCTGGAGCTGCTCACGGACTATCAGCTGCAGATCGAGCATGCGCTCGACCTCACCGGGCGGTCTCGAGTGGTGTTCGTCGATGCCAGCGTGCGCGCGACGCCCCCCTTCGAATACTTTCGAACCCGGGCCCACGCGGAGCGCTCGTGCTCGACCCACGCCATTTCACCAGAAGAGGTGCTCGCGGCGCATCGCCGCATCCTGGGCGAGCCGCCCGAGTCGTGGGTGCTGGCGATCCGCGGGGAACACTTCGAGCTCGGCGACGGGCTCTCCCCCGGCGCGCGCGCGCACCTGGATGCGGCGCTCGAGTTCTTTGTCGCGGAGGCGCGCGGACGGGGAGGGGAGCGGGCGGGGCGCCGCATCGACATCGAGGGTACCGTCCAGGGGGTCGGTTTCCGGCCGTGGGTGTACCGGATGGCCCGCGAACTCGGGCTCGGCGGTGAAGTGAGCAATACGCGGCACGGCGTCTCGATCGAAGCCTTCGGTAGCGGGCGCGCGCTGGACGCCTTGCTGCGTGCCATCCAAAGCCAGGCCCCGCCGGCGGCGCGCGTGCGCAGCGTGCGCACGACTCCGATCCAGCCGCGCGAGCTGCAGACGTTCCGCATCGGGCCGAGCGCGAACGACGGCGTGGCAGCGCTGAGCCTGCCCCCGGATCTGGCCACCTGCCACGAGTGCCTGCGCGAACTGTCCGATCCAGGCGACCGTCACCACGGCTATGCCTTCACGAGCTGCGCGGCGTGCGGGCCGCGTTTTTCCATTGCTACCAGTCTCCCCTACGACCGCGCCACGACGAGCATGGCCGCCTTCACGCCCTGTCCCGACTGCGCTCGCGAATACGCGTCCGCGCAGGATCGCCGTTTCCACGCGCAGACGGTCGCTTGCGCGGCGTGTGGTCCGCGCCTGTGGCTCGCGGACGGGGCGGGCACGGAGCTGCCCTGCGCCGATCCGCTCGGGGCGGCCCTCGGCCTGCTCGGCGACGGAAAGATTGTCGGTGTGCAGGGCCTCGGTGCTTTCCACCTGCTCTGTGATGCGACGAACGCCGCGGCCGTCGTCCGGCTGCGGCAGCGCAAGCACCGAGAAGCGCAGCCCCTGGCGGTGATGGTGAAAGATCTGGCGGCAGCCGAGCAGCTGGCGGAGCTCGAGCCGGCGGCTCGCGAAGCCCTGGTGTCGTGTGCGCGCCCCATCGTGCTGGCGCCGCAGCGCTGCGGCGCTATCGCGAGCGAAGTGAACGGCCCGTCCCTCCGGACTGGGCTGCTGCTGCCGTACACGCCGCTCCACCAACGCCTGGCCGACGGCTTCGGGCGCCCGCTCGTCGTCACCTCGGGCAATCCGAGCGGCGGCCCTGCCGTGATCGATCACGCCGAGGCGTGCCGCGCCCTGGCGGGGGTGGCCGACGCCTTTCTCTTTCACGATCGGCCGATCGCGCGGCGTGTGGAGGACTCCGTCGTGGCGGCGGCCGCGACGGGGCTGCGCATCGTGCGCCGCGCCCGGGGTTTTGCTCCTCAGCCGATCCAGCTGCCGGCGGCCGCGCGCGAACCGGTGCTCGCGGTCGGTGGTCATCTGAAGAACACCGCCTGCGTGGTGATCGGCGATCTCGCGTACCTGACGCCCCATCTCGGCGACCTCGGCCTCGAGGAAAGCCTGTCGGCGTGGCAGCGCGATCTCGCCTCCTTCGAGCGTCTGCTCGGGGTGGAGCCGCAGATCCTCGCCCATGACCTGCATCCCGAGTACGCGACGACGCGCTTCGCGCTGGCGCGGCCGGCGTCTCGTCGGGTCGGCGTGCAGCACCACGTGGCACATGTGCTCGCGGCGATCGCCGAGCTGCAGCTGAAAGAACCGGTCGTGGGGGTCGTGTTCGACGGCTCGGGCTGGGGCCCCGACGGAACGGCCTGGGGCGCGGAGATCTTGCTCGTGGACGAGGGCCGTTGGACTCGCGTCCATAGCTTTCGCGCGCTGCCGTTGCCCGGGGGCGAGCGCGCGATTCGCAGCGTCTGGCGGGTCGCCTTCGCGGCGCTCCACGACACCTTCGGCCCAGAAGCGGCGCAGGAGCTCGCGCCGCGCCTGCGCGTGTTCGACGCCGTGCCGCGTGCCTCGCTCGCCACCGTGGGGCGCATGATCGAGAGCGGCGTCTCGTGCGTGAAAGCCCGCGGCATGGGCCGCTGGTTTGATGCCATCGGCGCCCTCGCGCTCGGGCTGCCCGAAGCGGGCTTCGAAGCCCACGTCGCGATCGCGCTCGAGGAAGCGGCGGAGGCTCGCCCCGCCGGCGCCTATCCGGTGTCACTGCCGAGCGCCATTGCGCTGGACGAGCCGGTCAGCGCGGCACACGAGTTCGATCTGCGGCCCACCGTGCGCGCCGTCGTGGACGATCTGCTCTCGGGGACCGCACCAGCGACGGTCGCGGCCCGCTTTCACGCGAGCATCGTGGAGGCCACGTCGGCGGCCGTCGCACGTGTGCTCGCCGTGACCGGACTGCGGCGTGTGCTGCTCGCGGGCGGCTGCTTTCAGAACCGGGTCCTGGAGCGAGGCCTCCGGGAGCGTCTCGGCCGGGACCGCGTGGCGATGGCCCGCGACGTCCCGCTCAACGATGGCGGGCTCGCGCTCGGGCAGGCGTGGGCCGCGGTGCTCGCGCTCGAGTCGGCGTCGAGTTAGAAAGGGGTGCCGCCATGTGTCTAGGAGTTCCAGGTCAGATCCTCGAGGTGGAGGGCGTCACGGCCATCGTCGATTTTGGGGGCGTGCGGCGCCTGGTGGCGCTCGACATCGTCGACGAGGCGGTTTCGGTGGGTGACCACGTGCTCGTGCATGTGGGCTTTGCGATCCGGCGCATCGCTCCGGAGGACCTGGCGGAGACGCTCGCCTTCTTCGCGTCCATGAGCGAAGGCGAGGGGGAGAGCGTGGGGCCATGACCGGCTCGGCCACCCTGGAGTTTCGCGACCTGGCGCGCGGCCGTGCGCTCCAGGCTCGGCTGGAGCGGCTGCTGGCCGGCGCCGGCCGCTCGGTGACGGTCATGCACGTCTGCGGCAGCCACGAGCAGGCGATCGCCCGCTACGGGCTGCGCGCGCGCTTCCCCGCCGGGCTGCACGTGCAGATGGGCCCGGGTTGTCCGGTCTGCGTCACGGACACGCCGGAGATTGATGCCTGCGTGGCCCTGGCGCAGCGCGGCCTGCGCATCCTGACCTATGGCGACATGTTACGCGTCCCGGGTCGCGCACTCTCGCTCGAGGATGCGCGCGCCGCCGGCGCCCGGGTGGACGTGATCTACGCCGCGACGCAAGCGGCGGACATCGCCCGAGAGAGCGCCGAGCCGGTGGTCTTCTTTGCTACCGGCTTCGAGACCACGGCGGTGGCGACCGCCGCTGTGTTGCTTCGGGATCCGCCGTCGAATCTGTATGTGCTGTCGGCGCACAAATGGGTGCCGGCGGCGATGGAGGTCGTGGCCAGCAGCCCCGACACGACGATCGAGGGCTACCTGGCGGCGGGCCATGCGGCCACGATCACGGGCTTCGGGCTCTTCGAGGCGTTTGTGGCCAAGCACCAGAAGCCGGTGGTCGTCGCGGGGTTCGAGCCGCTCGACATTCTCTCCGGCCTCGTTTTGCTGGTCGAGCAGGTGCTCGCGTCCCAGGCGGAGGTCGTCAACGCCTTCCCGCGCTGCGTCAGCCGCGACGGCAACCGGCGTGCGCTAGGCGCGCTGTTTCGCGTCTTCGAGGCCGGGGACGGCGAGTGGCGCGGCATCGCCCGCGTCCCGAGCGGGGAGCTGCGCCTGCGTCCCGAATTTGCTGCCCACGACGCCTGCGTGCGCTTCGCCGCCGAGCTCGGCGCGGCGCCTGCCGTGGCTCTGCGCGCGGACGCCGCGGAGTGCCGGTGCGGCGCGATCATGATCGGCCGGCTGCAGCCGACCGACTGCCGCCTGTTCGGCACGCAGTGCCTCCCTCAGGCGCCGGTCGGGGCCTGCATGGTGAGCACGGAGGGGGTGTGCCGGATCTGGCACGAGCACGGCCTGGGTGCCGCCGGGGCATCGGCATGAGCTCGGGGCCCGAGGACGAGCGCGTTCGGCTGGCGCACGGCGCGGGCGGTCGCGCCATGCGGACGCTGATCGAATCCATCTTTCTGAGCGGCGTGAGCGACCCGGAGGCGCGAGCGATGGATGATGGCGCAGCGATCCGCTGCGGAGATCGCTGGCTGGTCGTTTCGACGGACGCGCACGTCGTCGCGCCGATCTTCTTCCCGGGGGGAGACATCGGCCGGCTCTCGGTCTCGGGTGTCGTGAACGACCTGGCCATGATGGGGGCGTGCGACGTGGCCGCGCTCACGTCTACCGTGATCCTGGAGGAAGGCTTTCCCCTCGAAGCGCTGCGGCGCATCCATGCCTCGATGCAAGCCGCCTGCCGGCAGGCGGAGACCCGGATCGTGGCCGGCGATACGAAGGTCATGCGCAAGGGTGAGATCGACGGCATCGTGCTCTCGACCAGCGGCATCGGCTTCACCGAGCGGGTGGTGCGGGACTCGGGGCTCGAGCGCGGCGACGCCATCATCGTCACCGGTACCCTGGGCGATCACGGGCTCGCCGTGCTGAGTGCCCGTCACGGGCTCGGCCTCGAGGGGGATCTGCGCTCCGATGTGGCGCCGCTGAACGGTCTGGTGCGTGCGGCGCTCGCGGCGGGTGGGGCGGGGGTGCACGCGATGAAGGATCCGACGCGCGGAGGCGTGACGAGCGCACTCTCTGAGATGGCCGAGAAGGCCGGCGTCGCGATCGTGCTGGAGGAGGCGGCGCTACCGCTGAGCGCGGCAGGGCGCGCCGCCGCCGAGTTGCTCGGGATCGATCCGCTGGTGGTGGCGAACGAGGGCAAGGCGCTGCTCGGCGTGCACCCGGGCGTGCTCGCGCCCGTGCTCGCGGCCCTGCGCGCTCATCCGCTCGGGGAACGCGCCGCCTGCATCGGCTGGGTCCGTGACGGCACGGCGGGCAGCCTGTTGCTCGACACGGGTTTCGGTACGCGTCGCCTGATCGAGCGCGACGGCGATCCGTTGCCGAGGATCTGCTAGTGGCGCCTGGGAGCTGACCCGCATGCACGAAGTTTCCCTCGTTCAGGCGCTGTTTGACCAGACGGATCGTGCGATCGAGCCGCATCCGCGCGCCGCCGTGCGCCAGCTGACGGTGCGCATCGGCGAGCTCGCCGGGGTCGACGCCGAGCTGTTTCAGACCGCGTTTGACGGTTGCAAGACGGAACGCGGCTACGCGGGGGCACTCCTGGTGATCATCGCGGAGAGCGCGTCCTGGCAGTGCGAGAGCTGCGGCGCCGCCGTTGCGGACGGCGGGCCGCTGCGCTGTGCTGCGTGCGACGGCAGCGCGCGCCTGCGCGCCGGAGGAGAATTGATCTTGCAGCGCGTGGAGCTGGAGGTGCCCGATGTGTGAAGTATGCGGCTGCGGTGATTCTCGACGAGTCAGTATCGACGTCCACACGTCGCTGCTGGCGGACAACGATCGTCAGGCACGGCACCTGCGCGAGCACTTCCAGCGGTCCGGCGTGCTGGCGCTGAACATCATGGGGTCGCCCGGCTCCGGAAAGACCGCGCTCATCGAAGCGACCGCGCGAGGGCTCGCGGGCCGCCTGCGGCTGGCGGCGGTGAGCGGGGATCTCGAGACCGCTCTGGATGCCGAACGGCTGGCGCGGGCGGGGATCGACTCGGCGCCGATCACCACGGGCTCGGCCTGTCATCTCGATGCCAGGATGGTGCACGATGCGCTCCACGAGCCCCTGCTCGAGGCGGCCGTGCGGCAGTGCGACGTGTTCTTCATCGAGAACGTCGGCAACCTCGTCTGCCCGGCGATCTATGACCTCGGGCAAGCTGCCAATGTCGTGGTGCTATCGGTCACGGAGGGGGTCGACAAGCCGCTCAAATATCCCGTGATGTTCCGCAAGGCCGAGCTCGTGGTCCTGACCAAGTTGGACCTCCTGCCGCACCTTCCGGGCGTCTCGCTGGCTGAGCTCAGGGCCAATCTCGCGCGGGTGATGCCGGCGCTGTCCACGATCGAGCTGTCGGCCACGAGCGGCAGCGGTGTCGGCGCGTTCGTCGCCTGGCTCGAGCGGTCGCACGCGCGGCTCAGATCCAGCGGTGCCGCAGCAGCCACGCTTTGACCCCCTGCGTGAGCAGCACATAACAAAGCAGCGTCACCCCCAGATACGGCCAGTACAGGGCGGGCAGCGCGCTGAAGCCCAGGGCATCCGCCAGCGGCGAGAAGGGCAGCCCGACGCCGATCGCCATGATCACCGCGCTCGTGGCGAGCAGAAAGCTGGACGGCCGGCTCTGCAAAAACGGGATCTTGTTCGTGCGGATGACGTGGATGATGAGCGTTTGCGTGAGCAGGCTCTCCACGAACCAGCCGGTCTGGAACAGACTCTGGCTGTGCGCGGCGGCCTCGGGCGTGGAGACGTCCGAGCAGTGGAAGACGTAGAGCATCAGAAAATACGTCGAATAGTCGAAGATCGACGAGCACGGTCCGATGAACAGGATGAAACGGGTGAGCTCGTCGAGGTGCCAGGTCCGCGGCAGCTGGATGCGGTCCGCATCGACGGCATCGCTCGGAATCGCCGCCTGACCGATGTCGTAGAGCAGGTTATTGGCCAGGATCTGGATCGGCCGCATCGGCAGGAACGGCACGAACAGGCTGGCCCCGAGCACACTGAACATGTTGCCGAAGTTGCTGGACGCGCCCATGCGCACGTATTTCACGATGTTCGAGAAGACCCTGCGCCCTTCGAGCACGCCCTCGTCGAGCACGAGCAGCGATTTTTCCAGCAGGATGATGTCGGCGGCCTCCTTGGCGATATCCACCGCCGTATCCACGCTGATCCCGACATCAGCGGCGTGCAGCGCGGGCGCATCGTTGATCCCGTCCCCCAGGAAGCCGACGGTGTGGCCGCGCGACTGCAGCGCACGGATCACGCGCTGCTTGTGCGCAGGGGAGACACGAGCAAACAGCACGGTCTGTTCGACCGCCTCCGCCAGCTCGGCATCCGTCATCTTCTCGACGGCATCGCCCCCCAGCACGTGCTCCACGACCAGGCCGACCTGTTTGCAGACCTTGCGCGCCACCAGCTCGTTATCGCCCGTGATGACCTTGACCCTGACCCCATGGCTCTCCAGCGCCTGGATGGCGGCGAGCGCACTCTCCTTCGGTGGATCGAGGAATGCGACGTAGCCCTCGAGCGTCAGCTCACTCTCGTCGCTCTTGCCGTAGGCCGAACCGTGCTCGGCGATCCCCTCGCGCGGCGGCGTATCCTTGGTGGCCAGCGCCAGCACGCGGAAGCCGTCCGCGCTCAGGCTCTCGTACTCCTTCTGCAGTTGCTCGATGTGCGGATGGTCCATCGGCAGCAACTGCCCGTCGAGCCTGAAGTGGAGGCACCTGCCGAAGATGGCCTCCGGTGCACCCTTCGAGATGATCCGGTCCTGGGCCTGCGGCGTACGCACGACGACCGACATGATGCGCCGCTCGAAGTCGAACGGGATCTCGTCCACCTTCTCAAACTCGGGCATGCGGTGGGCGTGCTTCTGCTCGTGCGCCAGTACGGCGCGATCGAGCACACTCTTGAGGCAGGTTTGGAAGTGGCTATTGAGGTAGGCGAGGGCGAGCACGTCGTCATTTTCACGCAGCGTGACGTCGCAGTGTCGCTCCAGAATGATCTCGTCCCGGGTCAGCGTGCCGGTCTTGTCCGTGCACAGCACGTCCATCGCTCCGAGGTTCTGGATCGAGTTGATGCGCTTGACGATGACCTGCTTCTTGCCCATCGCGACCGCGCCCTTGGACAGGCAGAGCGTCACGATCATCGGCAGCATCTCCGGCGTGAGGCCGACCGCCACGGCCACGGCGAAGTAGAAGGCGTCCCCCCACGAGCCCTTCGTGATGCCGTTGATCAAGAAGACGAGCGGAACCATCACCGCCATGAAGGTGAGCATGAGCCAGGTGAAGCGAGAAATGCCCCGGTCGAACGCGGTGGGAGGCTCCCGTTCCTGTAGCGCGTCGGCCATCCCCCCCAGGTAGGTGTGCCTGCCCGTGGCCACGACCACCGCCGTCGCCGCGCCGCTCGAGACGCTGGTGCCGAGGAAAGCAACGTTCGTCAACTCGAGCGGCGAGGCGGTGCCGCGCTTGCGGTCGATCACGAATTTTTCGACGGGAAAGCTCTCGCCGGTCAGCGAGCCCTGGATCACGAACAGGTCCTTGGCCTGGACCACGCGCACGTCGCCGGGGATCATGTCGCCCGCAGCGAGCCGCACCAGATCGCCGGGAACGAGCTGCGACACCGCCATCTCCTCGGCGTTGCCGCCGCGCAGCACGGTCGCCTTGACCGAGATCAGCGCCTTGAGCTTCGCGGCAGCGCTGCCGGCCTTGGCCTCCTGGATCAGCCGCAGGCCGACGCTGAGCGCGATCATGAGTAGCATCATGCCGGCGGCGCGCGGGTCACCCGTGGCGAACGACACGGCGGCGAGCACGGCGAGCAGCAGTACGAGCGGGTTGCGCACCGCGCCCCAGACCAGGCGGGCGAAGCTGGGGCGTTGGTCCTTGGCGAGGATGTTGGGACCGTGTTGGGCCAGGCGCGCCTGCGCCTGCTCGGGGGACAGCCCGTCGGGGCGCGTCTCCAGGAGTGCGTACACCTCGGCTTCGGCGAGCGCTGCGCTCTGGACGAGCAGTTCCGAGACGCGGAGCGATGGCTTCTCGTGGCTCTTGGCCAGCAGCCGCTTGGGGAGGATGCCCGCGTGGCCGTGCCTTCTCGTCTCGCTCACGGTGGCCATCTTTCCCTGCTCGAGGAGTCGCTAGCGTGACGCAGCCTGCAACTGTTGGCCTGCCGAGCGCAAGGCGTGACGGGCCGCGGCCCGAACGAACTCTCCGTCATCGAGCCGGGCGCTGGGACGGCGGAGGTGCCCAGCCCGCCCGAGCAAGACAGCCACACGGGGGCAGACGGCTCAGCGCGACAGGTACGGGTTCCGATAGCTCTCCAGCAGGCGCAGGTAGTTGGCGCGCTGGAACGCCGTCGGATCGGCGACGCGCTCCTGGCTCATCGAGCCCCGCAGCTGCGCCACCGAGCTGTACTCGTGGGCCTGCATCCACTCGGAAAAGCCGGTGACCAGCTGGGCAAGGTGGGGGATGCCATGGCGGAGCAGAGCAGAGGTGGTCATCACGACGTGGGCGCCCGCCATCACGTACTTGGCGATCTCGAGCGGCGAGTGCACGCCCGTGGTGGCCGCCAGGGATGGCCGGACCTTGCCGTACAGGATCGCGATCCAGAGCAACGGTAGGCGGATCTCGCTCGGCGTGCTGAGCTCGAGCTGAGGCACGACTTGCCGGGTCTCGAGATCGAAGTCGGGCTGGTAGAAGCGATTGAACAGGACCAGTGCGTCGGCACCGGCTTCGTCGCAGCGCTTGGCCATGTGCCCGAAGGCGCTGAAGAACGGGCTGAGCTTGAGCGCGACCGGGATGCTCACGGCGGCTTTGACGGCACGGAGCAGGTCCAGGTAGCGCTGCTCCACCTGCTGCCCGCTCTCCTCGAGCCCAGACGGGATCTGGTACACGTTGAGCTCGAGCCCGGCCGCGCCCGCCTGCTGGATCTGGCGCGCGTAGTCGATCCAGCCTTCGCTCGTGACGCCGTTCAGGCTGGCGATGATCGGGATGTGCACGGACTCGGTCGCGCGCCGGATCAGCTCCAGGTACCGGTCCGGACCCACCCCGAAGCGCTGCACGGGCGGAAAATAGCTGGTGGCTTCGGGGAAGCTGTCGGCCGCCACCTCCGTGAGATAGTGCAGCGACTCCCGCTCCCAGATCAGCTGCTCCTCGAACAGCGAAAACATCACCACCGCGGCGGCGTTGGCGTCCTCCAGGCGCTTGAAGGCGCCCGCGTCCTTGGTCAGCGGCGAGGCCGAGGCGACCACGGGGTGGGCCAGTTCGAGGCCCATGTATCTGGTTCGAAGGTCGACCATGAGTGGTGTCTCCGATGTCTTCAAACGCCGCGCGTGGCCATCTCGACGTACGTCTGCCAGCGCCGCTCGATGTTCTTCTGGGCGAGCCCGAGCAGCCGCTCGGCTTCCTCGGGAGCCGAGCTCTGCAGCATGCGGTAGCGCAGCTCCCCGTACGCGTAGTCCTTGAATTTCAGCTTCGGCTGCAGCGAGTCGAGCACGAACGGATTCTCGTGGGAGCCGCGGACGGCCGGGTTGTAGCGCAAGAGGGGCCAGTGCCCGCACTGCACCGCCCGCGTCTGCTGCTCGACGCCGCGCTGCAGGTTGATGCCGTGGGCGATGCACGGGCTGTAGGCGATGATCAGCGACGGCCCCGGGTACGCCTCCGCCTCCCGGAAGGCGAGCAGCGTCTGTTGCGGGTTCGCCCCGATCGCCACCTGCGCCACGTACACGTTGCCGTACGAGATCGCCTGCAGCGCCAGGTCCTTCTTGCCCACCTTCTTGCCGGCGGCGGCAAACTTGGCGACCGCGCCGAGCGGCGTCGATTTGGACATCTGCCCGCCCGTGTTGGAGTACACCTCCGTGTCGAGCACCAGCACGTTCACGTCGCGGCCGGAGGCGAGCACGTGATCCAGCCCACCCGAGCCGATGTCGTACGCCCAGCCGTCGCCGCCCACGATCCAGACGCTGCGCCGCACGAAATGCTCGGCGACCGAGCGCAGCGCCGCGACCTTCGGGCCGTCGAGCGTGGCCAGGCGCTGCTGCAGCCGCCCGAGCCGCTCGCGCTGCTGCCGGATCTCGGCCTCGAGCGCCTGGCTGGCGCCGCACAACTCGTCGACCAGCTCGGGTCCGAGCGGGTCGCGCAGCTCGTGTGCCAGGCGCTTGCCGATCTCGAGCTGGCGGTCGCCCGCGAGCCGGAAGCCCAGACCGAACTCCGCGTTGTCCTCGAACAAGGAATTGGACCAGGCCGGGCCGCGCCCTTGCGCGTTCTTGCTCCAGGGCGTGGTGGGCAAGTTGCCGCCGTAGATCGAGGAGCAGCCCGTCGCGTTGGCGACCAGCAGTCGATCCCCAAACAGCTGCGAGAGCAGCTTGAGGTAGGGCGTCTCGCCGCATCCGGCGCAAGCCCCCGAGAACTCGAACAGCGGCTCCAGATATTGGGCGCCTCGCACCGTAGAGAAGTCTACGTGCGCGCGCTCCACCTCGGGCAGCTGTGCGAAGAAGGCGATGTTGTCCAGCTCGGCAGCGAGCAAGGGCTGCTTGGGAGCCATGTTGATCGCGCGGCGGCCCGCGTGGTCCCTGGCCTTCACGGGACAGACCTCGAAGCACAGACCGCAACCGGTGCAGTCCTCCACGTACACCTGCAGCGTGTAACGAACCTGGGGCAGGCCGCGCGCGTCGATGGGCGCGCTCTTGAAGCTCGCGGGCGCCTCCTTCAGCCGTGGCTCGGAGTAGAGCTTGGCGCGGATCACGGAGTGCGGGCAGATCAGGCCGCAGTTGCCGCACTGGATGCAGACTTCCGGGTCCCAGCTCGCCACGAAATCCGAGATGTTGCGCTTCTCCCACTGCGCGGTCCCGCTCGGATACGTGCCGTCGACCGGCAGGGCGCTGACCGGGAGCTCGTCGCCCCGCCCGGCCATCATGCGTGCGGTGACCTGCTGGACGAACGCGGGCGCGCGGCCCGATACGATGGGCAGCCGGCGGTGGCTGCTCGTCGCCGCACCCGCCTCCGGCACTTGAACCTGGAACAGGCGCGCCAGGGTGTGGTCGACGGCCTCGCAGTTCTTGCGCACGACCTCGGCCCCTTTGCTGCCGTACGTCTTCTCGATACTAGCCTTGATCCGGGCGATGGCGTGTTCCCGCGGCAGCACGCCGGAGGTGCCGAAGAAGCACGTCTGCATGACCACGTTGGTGCGCCCCTCCATCCCCACCTCGCGCGCTACCCGCTTGGCGTCGATCGCATACAGCACGAGCTTCTTGTCCAGGATCTGCCCTTGCACCTCGAGCGGGAGGTGACCCCAGAGCTGGTCGGGGCCATGCTCCGAGTCGAGCAGCAGGGTTGCGCCTGGGGCCGCGTGGCGCAGCACGTCCGAACGCTCGAGGAAACCGAATTGGTGGCAGCCGATGAAGTTGGCCGATTGGATCAGGTACTCGGAGCGGATCGGTTCAGGCCCGAAGCGCAGGTGAGAGATGGTCTGCGAGCCCGACTTCTTCGAGTCGTAGACGAAGTACCCCTGGACGTAGAACGCCGGATCTTCCCCGATGATCTTGATGCTGTTCTTGTTGGCGCCGACCGTGCCGTCCGCCCCCAGACCAAAGAACATCGCGCGCACCACGCGATCGGACTCCGTCACGAAGGCGGGATCATAGGCGAGGCTGGTGTGCGCCACGTCGTCCTCGATGCCGATGGTGAAATGGTTCTTGGCCGAGGGCTTGCCGAGCTCGTCCAGCACCGCCTTGACCATCGCCGGCGTGAACTCTTTGGAGCCGAGGCCGTAGCGGCCGCCGATCACGCGAGGCATGCGCGCGAGCCGGCCAAGGGCGGTCGCCTCGGCCAGTACCGTCAGCGTGTCGGCATACAGCGGTTCCCCCGCCGCCCCCGGCTCCTTCGTCCGATCCAGCACCGCCAGGGCCAGCACGCTGGCGGGCAGGACCTGGAGCAAATGCTCGGCAGAGAACGGGCGGTACAGTCGCACCTGCACCACCCCGACGCGTTCGCCGCAGCGGTTCAGGTACTCGACCGCCTCGCGCGCCGTCTCCACGCCCGAGCCCATGAGCAGCAGCACCCGCTCGGCGTGGGGATCGCCGTAGTATTCGAAGGGGCGGTACGTGCGGCCCGAGATCTCGCCGAAACGCTGCATGGCTCGGGCCACGAGCGCCGGAGCCCGCGCATAGAACGGATTGACCGTCTCGCGGGACTGAAAGAACACGTCCGGGTTCTGCGCGGTGCCCCGGATGAAGGGGTGATCGGGGTTCAGCGCCCGGCCGCGGTGCGCCTGCACCAGCTCGTCATCGACCAGCGCCCGCAGCTCGTCGTCGGACAGCAGCGTGACCTTGCTCACTTCGTGGGAGGTGCGGAAGCCGTCGAAGAAATGCAGGAACGGCAGCCGCGTTGCCAGGCTGGCGGCCTGAGCGATCGCCGCCAGATCGTGCGCCTCCTGCACCGAGCTGGAGGCCAGCAGGGCAAACCCGGTGGCGCGCACCGCCATCACGTCCGAGTGGTCGCCGAAGATGCTGAGTGCCTGCGTCGCCACGGCCCGCGCCGCCACGTGGAAGACCGCACAGGAGAGCTCCCCGGCGATCTTGTACATGTTGGGGATCATCAACAGCAGCCCCTGCGAGGCCGTGAAGGTGGTCGCGAGCGCCCCGGCCTGCAGGGCACCGTGCAGGGCCCCCGCAGCCCCCGCCTCGCTCTGCATCTCCACCACCTCGGGGACCGTGCCCCAGATATTGGTGCGGCCCTCGGCGGACCACTGATCGGCGAGCTCCGCCATCGTGGAGGACGGCGTGATCGGATAGATGGCGCACACCTCGTTGAGCCGGTACGCCACCGACGCGGCCGCCTCGTTGCCGTCGATGGTCGTGAGCTGGGCGTTCATGACCCGTGGCTCTCCGGGAGCAGCTCGATGGCGTGGGACGGGCACTGCGCAAAGCATTCGCCGCAGCCGCTGCAGCGCTCGTAGTCGAAGCGGTAGCGTAGACCCTTGCCGAGCTTGATCACGGCGTCTTCCGGGCACGCGCCCAGGCAGCCGTCGCACTCGAAGCAGTTGCCGCAGGACAGGCAGCGCTGGGCTTCGAACGCGGCCTCCGCCTGCGACAGCCCGCCGACGACCTCATCGAAGTTCGTCACTCGGCGCGCGGGTTCCAGCTCGGCCTGAGCTCGCTGCGCGGCATCCGTGAAGAACCAGACGTGCAGTTTGTCGAAGCTGGCGATGGGCTTCTTGGCGACGGGGGTGTAGGTCGCGCCGCGCAGGTAGGCATCGATGGCGCGCGCCACCTTCTTTCCGTGGCCCACTGCCGCCGTCACGGTCCGTCCCGACGGCACCATGTCGCCCCCCGCGAACACTCCCGGGTGCCCCGTCATCAGGTTCTGGTCGACGCGGACCATGCCATCGGCCTTGAACTCGATGCCCGGAACGCGGCGCAGAAATCCGGTGTCCACGTCCTGCCCGAGCGCGAGAATGAGCGAATCGGCCTCCAGCGACTCGAGCCGCCCGGTGGGGCGCGCGTGCCCCTCGGCGTCCAGCTCCATGACCTCCACCGTGAGCGTCGTTTCCTCGGCGGCTTTGATGGAACGGAGCCAGTGGATCGCGACCCCTTCGGCGAGCGCTTCGTCCGCCTCGAATCCGCGCGCGGGCATGTGGGCGCGATCGCGGCGATAGATGATCAGCGGCTCGTAACCCAGGCGCCGAGCCGCGCGCGCTGCGTCCATCGCGGTGTTGCCGCCTCCGTAGACCGCCACGCGCCGCCCGAGGCGTGGCGGCTCGCCCGCGCTCACTTGCCGGAGGAACGCCACCGCGTCGAGCAGCTTGCCGGCGTCGCGACTCGGGATCTCCGTGCGCTTGCCGATGTGTGCCCCCACCGCGAGGAACACCGCATCGAACCGGCCCTGTTCCTGCTCCGCGAGCAGGTCTTCGACCTTGTGCCCGAGCACGATCCGCACCCCCATCTGCTCGATGCGCGCGATCTCTTCCGCGAGCACGTTCCGGGGCAGGCGGTACGCCGGGATGCCAAAGTTCAGCATGCCGCCTGGTAGCGGGCCAGCCTCGTGGATCTCCACGTCATGGCCCAGCCGCCGCAGATGGTACGCGGCAGAGAGCCCACTCGGTCCGGCACCCACCACCAGCACTCGCTTGCCGCTCGGGCTTGCGCAGGACGGTGGCTTCCAGCCGGCGGCGCGAGCCTGGTCGCCGAGGAAGCGCTCCACGGCATGGATGCTGACGCTCGAGTCCAGCTCCGCGCGGTTGCAGCTCGATTCACACGGGTGGTAGCAGACGCGGCCGTGCACGGCGGGGAAGGGGTTGTCGCGCAAAAGGTGCTGCCACGCCTCTTCAAAACGCAGCGCTTGCGCGAGCGCGAGCCAGCCCTGAATGTCCTCCCCGGCCGGGCAAGCATGGTTGCAGGGGGGCAGGATGTCCAAGTACACGGGGCGCTGCGCCCGCACGGGTCCGGTCCGCCTCTCGTGCTGGAGATCCGGAGGCGCAGTGAGATCTTTCGGCGGGTGCAGCATGAGTCCTCGCGACGGCGATCGAGCACCGGACTGCAAACGACGTGCCGGAACGACCTGGCGAGGGAGGCCTACTTTGCCGACCGGCGACGCGCCCGATCTTCGGGCGCCCCAGGCGAGCGAACTGCCAGTTCCAAGGCCGCCGCCGCATCGCACATCCGACGGTCGTAGGTGACGATGCACTCGAGGTCTTCGCCGAGCGCGAGCGCCGAAGCGAGGTGAATCGCGTCCAGACTGCGTAGCACGCGAGCATCCAGCGCGGCCGCGGCATCCAAGAGTGCGTCATCGAGTCTCAGCAGCCGAACGCGTGTCAGAATGCTCGTGACGCGGTCGTCGGCAGGCCTGCCCTGGAAGCGAACGGCGCGCCGCACCTCGACCTTGGCCAGCGCGCTCGTCACCCTCGAGGGACGTCGCCGCAAGAACCGCTGCAGCGCCCCAGACTCGGCCTCGGCAACGACGAGCTTCACGAGCGCCGAGGCGTCCAGGTAGATGGCCACCTCAGCCCTCGTGATCGCGATCCGCGTTCAACGTCTCGCTGGGAAGCGCTGCGCCCCGCGCGGCTGGCAGCGGAGGACCGAGACTGAGGAGGTCGCCTTGCGACTCGCTCAAGCGCGACTCGGCCTCCAGACGTGCGATCCCACCCACCGCCGGCATCGGTACCCACAGCGCTACCGGCCGACCTCGGTCGACGATCTGAACCGTTTCCCCCTCCTTCACCCGCCGCAGGTAGGCGCTTGCGTTTTGGCGCAGCTCGCGGAGACCGACCTTCACCATGTGCTACATGTAGCACAAGCGAGGGCGGCCTGCAATCCGGTCCCGGTCGCCAGAAGCGCTGCCGACCTGCCGGCGAGCTCCGGCGGCCCGGGGGAGGCGTCGCCACTCCGGACTCAACCCAGACGAGCGAGTCAGACGCCACCATGAGCGCCGACGATGCCCGCCCGCCGTGCGCAGTGCTCGATGATGTGCTGTCGCCGCACGATGCCGATGAAGGCCTCGCGGTCGTCGACCACGGGGACGAAGTTCTGATGCAGGGCGCGTGCGACGAGCGTTTCGATCTCGGCGTCGATGTGTACGGCGTAGTTGGTGGTGCGCTGGGGCACGGAGCACACCAGCACGTCTGCCAAACCGGGCTGGGCCGCAATGTCGCCCCGGCGCAGCCCGGTGCTGCCGCCATCGAGCAGGTGCCAGAGGATGTCCCCTTCCGTCAACGTGCCGACGTAGCCTCCGCCCGCGTCGAGCACGGGGACCGCCGCGTCGTACGGGCGGGCAATGTCCATCGAGGCAACCCGATCAAACGTAACACCGGCAGGGTCAAGAAGTCGCAAAGAGTCCCGCGGCCCGCATAAAGGAAGTGTGTGAACTGCCGGCATGCACCTGAAACGCCGTCCCGGAACGTCGCGCGCATGGGCAAGTTCTCGAGCGATCGCAGCATCGAGGAGTATGCCCGCGAGATCTGGCAGCTCGAGCCGCCCGACCGCGGGCAGGCCCGGCGCTAGCTCCCGGATGGCGCGAGGTGCTGCCGTGTGACCGACATCCACTACCTGAACGCGGACGAGCTGGCCCGCTATGAGCGCGAACTCCGCGAGCTCAGGCTGGCCACCTGGCGCTACGCGCACGACCCGTCGAAGACCCGTCTCGGCTTCATCATCGATGACGCCGAACGCTCGGTCGCGGTCGACGCCTCGCGCGACCTCGTCGATCTGTACGGGTACACCAGTCTGGCCGTCGCAGCCCTGCAACTGCAGGCGCAGCAGATCGAGGCCCTGAAGGCCGAGCTGGCCGCACTGAAGAAGGAGCGCTCGCGGCCCCCGGGCGGCCGCTGAGTTGCGGACCATGGCAGTTGCGCGCGACACCTGACCAAACGCGGACGAGACCAAGAAGGAAGCACCTGCCGGAACCGAGCCACCGGTGCCACCTTCGGCGACCATGGGCTCGTCGGTCGCCTCACATTCGTGAAGACCTTCTGAAGAACGCCCGGCGCACGCGCGCCGTACGCCATTGAAGGCGGACCCGGAATGCTGCCCGTGGGGCCCTCCGGCTCTGACGATGTTTTCGAGCGGTCGGAAACCGAGAGGTGCTAGCGTTCCGTCGTGGGCTCCTTCCTAGCGTTTCCGGTTGCGCGAACGTTTTCGCTTCTGGCCTGCGTCGTCGCCGTCCTGGGACTGGCCTTCGGCGGCCAGGGATGTCGCGACTTCTACGCTCAGATCGACGAGTCGCGCAGGTTGGCCGCGGACCTTCGTCTTCAATTCAATCAGGCCACCGACGCGTCCAATCGGGCCGTCATGGCAGATACGGATGCGGCGTCGACTGCGTTTGCAGGCGACGCAGAAAAGGCGCTGCAGCTCGTCGAGAGTGACGTCGCAGCCCTGCTGCCCCTGCTGCGCAGCCTGAGCCTTGCGAAGGAGCTCCAATTGCTCGACGAATTCGGCAAGCACTTCGCCGAGTACCGAGAGGTGGACCGCACCATACTGAGCCTGGCCGTCGAGAATACCAATCTCAAGGCCCAAGCCTTGGCGTTCGGTTCCGCTCGGGAGGCCGCCGACAGCTTCCGAGATGCTCTCGGCGCCGTCGTGTCTCGCGTCCCTTCCCAGCAGCGCTGCGATGTCGAACGGCTCGTGGCTCAGGCAACCTTGGCCGTGCGCGAGATTCAGGTCCTGCACGCTCCCCACATCGCCGAGCCCAACGACGCCGCCATGACCCGCATGGAGCAAGAAATGGCCACCTTGGCCACGAGTGCGAGGCTCGCGGTGACGTCGCTGACGGAGCTCGTCCCGGCAGACGCGCGCCCAGCGCTGACCACCGCGCGTTCCGCGTTCGACCGCTTCGAGGATATTTCCCGGCAGATCGTGGCGCTGTCGCGTCGCAACAGCAACGTGCGCTCGCTCGATCTGACGCTCCGCGCCAAACCACCTTTGACCGCCGCCTGCGAGGGCAGCCTGCGTGCGCTCCAGGACCTGTTGGCCAAAGAGGACATCAAGGCCACGCGCTAGGGGCGAGGGCGCGCCAGCATCTTCCCGAGCCCCGGCCTATCGCGCAGAGGCCGTCAGCGAGCGCGCCAGTGCCCGGCAGGCGGCATCGCAGTCCGGGAACTGCAGCACCAACTCGGCCTGTTCGCGACAGAAGTCTTCGAGGCCGCTCGGGCGTTTCGCTCCGTTGCACTGAGACACGAGCGTGCGCAACGTACGGTCGTACAGAGCGAGCCGCTCCGGCGTGGTGACGGCCGCCAGTGTCTGGCGCACCGCACTGACCCTCAGCGATGGCGCAGGATCTGCGCGTTTCGCGCGCGTGACTCCAGTGACGTCACATTTGAAGGATCGCCGACCATGTCGCCCATCCCCCTCGCGCGGGGGCGACGTACCGGCACGGAAGTTGCTGCTGGGCTGCAGCACGAACCCACACGATCCTTATCTTTTCTTGATGCCGGCAGTGCAGCTCTTTACGGCACCTTGATCCCCGCGACACTAGATTCCCCGCGCCTAGAGCCGGGCTCCCCCTGCGGTTCCGTCCCGGCGGCGGCGCGCGGGATCCGGACCACACGACACCGCATCTTCACGCGGACCCACCTTCACGCGGACCCATCCACCCGGACACCTCCGAGGCTACGAGCATGATCGACCTGATTTTCATCGCGACCGCCATTGGCTTCTTTGTGGTGGCGATCGCCTACACCCACGGCTGCGAGAAGCTTCGAGGAGGCTCCCATGAGTGACCTACTGTGGATCGGGGGCGTGACTGTCCTGCTGTGTGTCTATCTGATGTACGCACTCCTAGTGCCGGAGAAATTCTGAGCCATGACCTTCCAGGCAATCCTGTTGCTCGTCGTCTATTTCGGAATCCTGCTGCTCATCACCAGGCCGCTCGGCGCCTACATGGCGCGCGTCTTCGAGGGTGAGCGGACCTTTCTGCATGGGGTTCTCGGGGGGCTCGAGCGCGGCACGTATCGAGTGCTGGGCGTCGACCCGAAGGAGGACATGAAGTGGACGACGTATTCCGTCGCCATGCTGATGTTCTCGCTGGCTACGCTGCTCTTCACCTATGCTGCGCTGCGCCTGCAGGGCGTCTTGCCGCTCAACCCGCAGCAGTTCGGTGCCCAGCAGATGCCGGAGCACCTGGCGTTCAACACGGCGGTGAGCTTCACCACGAACACCAACTGGCAGAGCTACTCGCCCGACGTGACGCTCTCCTATTTTTCGAACATGGTCGCCCTGGCCATTCACAACTGGGCTTCGGCCGCCGTGGGCATCGCCATCGCGATCGCCGTGATCCGCGGCTTCGCGCGCAAAAGCGCGAATGGTATCGGTAACTTCTGGGCGGACGTGGTGCGCGGCACGCTGTATGTTCTCTTGCCGATCTGCCTCGTGGGGGGCGTCTTGTTCGTGGCGATGGGCGTGCCGCAGAACTTCGATCCCTACACGGCGGTGACGACGCTCGAGGGTGGCAAGCAGACCATCGCGCTCGGCCCGGTGGCTTCGCAAGAGATCATCAAGCAGCTCGGTACCAACGGCGGCGGCTTCTTCAACGCGAACTCCGCGCACCCCTTCGAGAACCCGTCGGCGCTCTCCAACCTGTTCACGCTGATCGTGATCTGGAGCATTCCTGCGGCCATCACCCACACCTTCGGCAAGATGGTGGGGAACACCAAGCAGGGCTGGGCGATCTTTGGGGCCATGGCGGCGCTGGCCCTCGCGGGCATGCTGGTGTGCATCAGCGCCGAGCAGGCGGGCACGCCGCACCTTCAGGCGGCGCACATCCAGACCGCGGCCAGCGCGCTGCAGCCGGGCGGCAACATGGAAGGCAAAGAGGTTCGCTTCGGCATCGCGCCGTCCGCGCTGTTCGCGACGGTGACCACCGGCGCCTCCTGTGGCGCCGTGAACTCGATGCACGACAGTTACACGCCGATCGGCGGGCTCGTCCCGCTGTTCAACATGCTCACCGGAGAGGTGATCTTCGGCGGCGTGGGCGCGGGCTTGTACGGCATGCTCATGTTCGCCGTGCTCGCGGTCTTCATCGCCGGGCTGATGGTCGGCAGAACGCCCGAGTACATCGGCAAGAAGATCGAAAAGTTCGAGGTGCAGATGGCGATGCTCGCCACCTTGGTGCTGGCGGCCAGCGTGCTGTTCTTCACGGCGCTGTCGAGCACCATCGACTTGCCCAAGGAGGGCGCGCTCGCCGCGCTCAATACCTGGCCGGGCAGCGCCTACGGTGGCAGCGACAGCGTGTATGGCGCGGCCACGGGCAACCTGAACAACTCCGGCGCCCACGGCTTCAGCGAGATCCTCTACGCCTACGCCTCGGGCACGGGGAACAACGGCTCGGCCTTCGCCGGCATCACCGCCAACACGCCCTGGTACAACGCGACCATCGGCCTCGCCATGTTGATCGGCCGCTTCCTGATGATCGTCCCGCTCTTGGCGATGGCCGGAGCGCTCGCCAAGAAGAGTCAGGTGGCCACGTCGTCGGGGACCTTCCCGACCGACACCCCCACCTTCGCGGGGCTCCTGGTCGGCGTCGTGCTGATCGTCGGCGCTCTCACGTACTTCCCCGGTCTCTCCCTCGGGCCCATCGTCGAGCACTATCAGATGCTCGCGCTCGCGACCCACTAGTGGCCCATTTGCAGCCCCCGTTTCGCGGGCCCTGATTCAAAGGCAACGCAGCCATGATTACCGAAAAGCACCCGATGCCCATGACCGTCCCGATGCCCACTCCCGCCCCCGCTCCGGCTCGGGCGGTTCGCCCGAAGAACGCCCCGCGGGCGCTCTTCGAGGCCAGCATCGTCCAACGCGCCCTCAGAGAGTCATTCGTCAAGCTGGACCCGCGCCTGGTGGCGAAAAACCCGGTGATGATGGTGGTCGAGGTCGGCAGCGCCGTCACCACCTACTTCTGGATCCGGGGCCTGGTCACGGGAGCCTCCGACACGCTCTTCGTGGGGCAAGTCAGCCTCTGGCTCTGGTTCACGGTGCTGTTCGCCAACTTCGCCGAAGCCATGGCGGAAGGTCGCGGCAAGGCGCAAGCGGACGCGCTGCGCAAGACCAAGACGGATACGTTCGCGCGGCGCCTGGTACAGGGCCTCGGGCAGGGCAAGAAGGAGGAACGCGTACCGGCACCTCAGCTCAAGAAGGGCGATCTCTTCGTGTGCGACATCGGCGACATCATCGCGGCCGATGGCGAGATCGTCGAGGGCATTGCCAGTGTCGACGAGTCCGCGATCACGGGTGAGTCTGCGCCCGTGATCCGTGAGAGCGGCGGCGACCGCAGCGCCGTCACGGGCGGCACGAAGGTGCTCTCGGACAGCATCATCGTGCGCGTGACGCAGGATCCCGGGCAGAGCTTCCTGGATCGCATGATCGCGCTCGTCGAGGGCGCGAAGCGCCAGAAGACGCCGAACGAGATCGCGCTGTCCATTCTGCTGGCAGGCCTGACGCTCATCTTCCTCTTTGCCACGGTCACCCTGCTGCCGTTCGCCAAGTACGCGGCGGGCGAGAGCGGCAACGTGCCGACGGTGACGGTACTGGTCGCGCTGCTCGTGTGTCTGATCCCGACCACCATCGGCGGCCTGCTCAGCGCCATCGGCATCGCCGGCATGGACCGCGTGATGCAGCACAACGTGCTGGCGATGAGCGGCAAGGCCGTGGAGGCCGCCGGGGACGTCAACACCCTGCTTCTGGACAAGACCGGCACGATCACGCTTGGCAACCGCCAGGCCACCGAGTTTCATCCGGCGACGGGCGTACTGCTCGCCGACTTCGTGCGCACCGCCCAGCTCGCCTCGCTCGCGGACGAAACGCCCGAAGGGCGCAGCATCGTCGTGCTGGCCAAGGAGAAGTACGGCATTCGCGGCCGCGAGTTGAGCGAGCTCAAGAGCGCGCATTTCGTCGAGTTCACGGCGCAAACCCGCATGAGCGGCGTGGATCACGACGGCAAGCAGGTCCGCAAGGGGGCCGCCGAGAGCGTGAAGCGTTTCGTCGAATCGCACGGCGGAAAGTTCCCCGGCGACGTCCAGTCGGTGGTGGAACGCGTGGCGCGCGAGGGCGGGACCCCGCTGGTCGTGGCCGAAGGCCCGCGCGTGCTCGGGGTCATCCAGCTCAAGGACATCGTCAAGGGCGGGATGAAGCAGCGCTTCCTGCAGCTCCGGGAAATGGGCATCAAGACCGTGATGGTCACGGGTGACAACCCGCTCACCGCGGCCGCCATCGCCGCGGAGTCGGGCGTCGACGATTTCATCGCCGAGGCAACCCCGGAGATGAAGCTGGCCTTCATCCGCAAGGAGCAAGCCGGCGGGCGCCTGGTGGCCATGACCGGGGACGGCACCAACGACGCCCCGGCCCTCGCCCAGGCGGACGTGGGCGTCGCCATGAACACCGGCACTCAGGCGGCAAAAGAGGCCGGCAACATGGTCGATCTCGACTCCAACCCGACCAAGCTGATTGAGGTGGTCGAGATCGGCAAGCAGATGCTGATGACGCGCGGCTCGCTCACGACCTTCAGTATCGCCAACGACGTGGCCAAGTACTTTGCCATCATCCCGGCCATGTTCTTCGTCACCTATCCGGAGCTCGGGATGCTGAACTTCATGCACCTGAGCAATCCGCAGTCGGCGGTGCTGGCCGCGGTGATCTTCAACGCCCTGATCATCATCCTGCTCATCCCGCTGGCGCTGCGCGGCGTGGCCTACCGGCCCTCGAACGCGGTGGCGATCTTGCGGCGCAACCTGCTCATCTATGGCGTCGGGGGCGTGATCGCGCCGTTCCCGGCCATCTGGGTCATCGACCGCCTGCTCGTCGCGCTGAGGCTCGCCTGATCATGAAACACCTACGACCTGCCGTCGTCCTCACCGCCTTCTTTGTCGTCGTCACCGGTCTGGTTTTCCCCGGAGTCATCTGGGCCATCGGGCAAACGGTATTCCCCAGCCAGGCCAACGGCAGCCTGATCCGCGACGCTCAGGGCAACGTGGTGGGGTCGGCCTTGCTTGGCCAGAGCTTCAGCAAGCCGGAGTACTTCCATCCGCGGCCGTCCGCGGCGGGAGCGGGCTACGACGCCGCGAACTCGAGCGGGACCAACCTCGGACCGACCAGCGACAAGCTGGTGCATGGCATCCAGGATGATCCGGCGACCAAGGACGTGGATGAGACCTACCTCGGCTTCGGCGACCTGGCCCAGGCGTACCGGGAGGAGAACGGCCTGGCGCCGGACGCCCTGATCCCGGCGGATGCGGCGACGCGCTCGGGCAGCGGTCTGGATCCGGACATCAGCGCGGCCAACGCCGAGCTCCAGGTGGCTCGGGTGGCCACGGCTCGCCACTTGCCCGAGAGCCGCGTGCGCCAGCTCGTGGCCGAGCACCGGAGTGGGCGTCTGCTCGGCGTCTTGGGCGAGCCGCGGGTGAACGTGCTGCTCTTGAACTTGGCCCTCGACCAGCTGAAATGATAGTACGCTAAGGGGCGCCTGATGCCAAACGAGCGCCCCGATCCGGATGAGCTCCTGCGCCGCCTGGCGGAGGAGGAAAAGCAGAAGAAGCGCGGCAAGCTCACGGTCTTCTTCGGAGCGGCGCCGGGCGTAGGCAAGACCTACGCCATGCTCGAGGTGGCGCGCGCCGAGCTCGCGGAGCAGCGCGACGTGCTGGTCGGCGTCGTCGAGACCCATGGCCGCTTCGAGACGGCGGCGCTGCTGGTCGGGCTCGACGTGCTGCCGCGGCGCAAGATCAGCTACCGCGGGGTCGAGGTCGAGGAGTTCGACCTCGACGCAGCGCTCGAACGCCACCCGGCGCTGATCCTGATGGACGAGCTGGCGCATACCAACGCCGAGGGCTCGCGCCACCCCAAGCGCTGGCAAGACGTCGAGGAGCTGCTGGACGCGGGCATTGACGTGTTCGCGACCATGAACGTGCAGCACGTCGAGAGCCTGAACGACGTGGTGGCGCAGATCACCGGCGTCATCGTGCGCGAGACGGTACCCGATTCCGTGCTCGAACGCGCGCACGAGATCAAATTGGTGGATCTCCCGCCAGACGAGCTGCTCCTTCGCCTGAAGGACGGCAAGGTGTACGTCTCCGCCCAGGCGCAGCACGCGATCGAGAATTTCTTTCGCAAGGGCAATCTGATCGCATTGCGCGAGCTGGCGCTGCGGCAGACAGCCGAGCGGGTCGATGCCCAGATGCAGGCCTACCGCCGTGCTCAGGGCATCGAGCAGACCTGGGCGGCCAGCGAACAGATCCTGGTGGCGGTGAGCCCGAGCCCGTATTCGGTGCCCTTGGTGCGGGCGGCCCGTCGCATGGCGGCCGCGCTGCATGCGCACTGGTTTGCCGTCTACGTCGAACCTCGAATCTCGCGGCCCATCTCCAAGGCCAACGAGGCGCGCCTGTCGCAGAACCTGCGGCTCGCCGAGCGGCTCGGCGCGGAGGTGGTCACGCTGACCGGCGACCGCGCGAGCGATGAGATTCTGCGCTTCTCGAGGGAAAGGAACGTCACCAAGATCATCGTGGGCAAGCCGGTCGTGGCCAAGCTCCGCGACCGCTTTCGTGCTTCCCTGGTGGATCAGCTCGTCCGGCACAGCGGAGACATTGACGTCTATGTGACCGCCGGCGACCCCGAGGAGGAGGAGCGGCTGCCCGCCAAGGCCGTGCCTGTGCCGCTGGAGCTGCCGAGCTTTCTGGCCGCGGCACTGGCCACGCTCGCGGCGACGCTGGTGGGCTGGTGGCTCTTTGGTCGGCACCAATTGCCCGACGTCGTCATGACCTACCTGCTCGGCATCATGCTGGTGTCGAGCCGTTTCGGTCTCTTTCCCTCGGTGTTTGCAGCGTTTCTCAGTGTCGCGGCGCTCGACTTTTTCTTCGTGCCTCCGTTCTTCACCTTTGCCGTGGCGGACTTCAGTCACACGGTCACGTTCGCGGTGATGTTCCTGGTCGCCGTCGTGATCAGTGGCCTCACCGAGCGCGTGAAGAATCAGGCGGCGGCGGCGCGGCAGCGAGAGCAGCGGACGGCAGCTTTGTACGAGCTCTCCCGGGAGCTCACGAGCGCCCAGAGCAGCCGGCGCGTGATCGAAGTCGGGGCGGCAGAGCTGGAGCGAGCACTCAGCAGCAAAGTCGCCGTTTTCAGGCCCGATGCCGAGGGCAGGGTGCGCTCCGTGTTTGCCAGCCCGGGCCTGGACGAGAGCGCCGAGCGGCAAGAGAGCATCAGCCAGTGGGTGTGGCTGCATCGCCAGGAGGCCGGGCGTGGCACGACGACATTGCCGAGCAGTCGAGCGCTGTACGTGCCACTCCTGGCCTCCGGCGGCATCGTGGGGGTGCTCGGCCTCACCCCCACGCCGAGCGACCGCTTCGACTCGATCGAGCAGCGGCGGCAAGTCGACGCGTTCGCTGCGCAACTGGCGCTGGCCATGGAGCGGGCACTGCTCGCCGAACAGACGGAGCGGGCGCGCCGCGAGGTCGAGGCGGAGCAGCTCAAGAACTCGCTCCTCAGTTCCGTGTCCCACGACCTGCGCACCCCGCTCGCCGTCATCACGGGAGCGGCCAGCACGCTGCTCCAGGGCAATCCCCGGGTCGACGACGCCACCGCCCAGGATCTGACGAAGACCATCCTGGAGGAATCGGAACGGCTGAACCGACTGATTCGCAATTTGCTCGACATGACCCGACTCGAATCGGGTGCCGTCAAGGTCAACAAGGAGTGGTTGGCGCTGGAGGAGGTGGTAGGTGCCGCGCTCGGCCGCATGGAGCAGCGGCTGGTCGGTCGCGAAGTGACGGTCTCGATTCCGGCGGAGTTGCCGCTCGTCCCGTTCGACATGGTGCTGATCGAGCAAGTCTTGATCAATCTGCTGGAGAACGCCGCCAAGTACAGCCAGGGCCCGCTCGAGATCAGCGCCAGCCTCGAACCCAGCGCCAGCCTCGAACCCGGCGCCGTGCTGGTGCAAGTCGACGATCGGGGTCCCGGGATTCCGGAAGGGCAAGAGGCGCGCGTGTTCGAGAAGTTTCATCGCGCCGCGCGGGAAGGGAGTCCCGGGGGCGTCGGGCTCGGGCTCTCGATCTGTCGCGCCATCGTGGCCGCGCACGGTGGGCGGATCTGGGCGCAGAATCGGCCGGACGGCGGTGCTTCGTTTCGATTTGTGCTACCCATTCAAGGTCAGCCTCCCGAGCTCGGGCTGCCCCCGCAGCTCGAGCAGCAGCTTCCGGAGTCGTCCGCATGAGCGAGCCGGCCATCGTCATTCTGGTGATCGAGGACGAAGCGCAGATGCGCCGCTTCCTGCGAGCGTCATTGACCCATGGCGGCTACCAGTTGATCGAAGCCGAAACGGCCGAGCAAGGCCTGGTGCAGGCCGCTGCCCGGAACCCGGATCTGGTGCTGCTCGACCTGGGCCTGCCGGACCAGGATGGGCTCGTGGTGACCGAGCGCCTGCGGCAGTGGGCCAAGATGCCCATCATCGTCATCTCGGCGCGGGGCCAGGAGCAGGACAAGATCCAGGCACTGGACGCGGGCGCGGACGACTACCTGACCAAGCCCTTCGGCGTAGGGGAGCTCTTGGCGCGCATTCGAGTCGCGCTCCGGCACGCGGCCAAGACGAGCGAGGGGGATTCACAGTTCTCGCTCGGGGAGCTGCGTGTGGATCTCGGCCGTCGTCAGGTCCGCCTGGCGGACCAGGAGGTGCACCTGACGCCGATCGAGTACCGGCTGCTCACCACCCTGATCAAACATGCCGGCCGTGTCTTGACCCACCGCCAGCTGCTCCGAGAGGTTTGGGGCCCCAACGCGGGCGACCAGACGCAGTACCTGCGAGTGTACATGGGCCAGCTGCGCCACAAGCTCGAGCAGGATCCCAGCCGCCCTCGCTATCTGATGACGGAGCCGGGCGTCGGCTACCGCTTGCGCACCGAGGAGTAGTCGGTAGCTATTCCTTGGGAGCGCGCGCGAGCAGGACCGGACGCTGGGTGTGCTCGATGACGGACGTTGCGACCGAGCCGAGCACGGCGCGGCTGAGCCCGGTCCGGCCGTGAGTGCCCAGACAGATCACGTCGACGCCGAGCCGCTCGGCAGCCTGGTAGATCGCCGCACTGGGATTCGGCGCTTCGAGTACGTGGAGCCGCGTGGCAGCCGCCGCGCCCCCGAAATCCTTGGGCACGAGGGCCGCGAGCTGGGCGCGCGCCGCGGTCTGGGTGGCGGAATCGGCTCCGGCGGTGGGCGTGAAGATGTCGTACGGTTCGACCGGATCGCGCGCCACCTTCACGACGTGCACGAGATGCACGATCCCACCGTAATTGACCACGGAGTAGGCGAGGGGAATCGCCGCGTTGCCGGCCTTGGAAAAGTCTGTGGCGCAGAGCACGCTGCGCAGCGTGGGCGTGGCGGACAGCTGGGCCTCGAGCGGCGCGGGCACGCAGACGACGGACATGTCGGCGCAGCGCAGGACGTGCTTCGACACAGAGCCCTCCCAGGCGCGCAGCAGCGGCCCCCGATCGTGACAGCCCACGACGACGAGATCGGCCTTTTCCTTCGCCGCCAGCGCGGCCAGGCCATCGCCGACGCGGCCCATGTGGGGCTCGAGCCGGCAGGTCACGTTGGCGGTGCTGAAGAGCGCCGCAAAGCGCTCGGAGTATTCTTGTTCGAAGGTCCGGTTGAGCTGGGCGTCGCGATCGACCCAGCTGCGTATGCCACCGAGGCCCAGGCGGTGATACTCCTCGGGTGGCCAATACAGGTGCGTGAGGACGACCTGGCAGGGACCAAACGCGGCCAGCTCCGTGATCCAACGGCCGGCGGTTTCTGAACTGAGCGAGGCGTCGACCCCGAGCACGATCCGCAGCGCCCGCGCCCCCGTCGTCCACTGCGCGAAGGGTTCCGCGCGCCGCACCACCAGCACCGGAATGTGGGTGCGCTCTGCGGTCCGATCGGCGTGGCTGCCGAGTTGCCAGGTGTCCGCTCGGCGCCGGCCGAGGGCTCCGATCACGATCAGCTTTGCGGAGACGTCCTGGGCGAGCTGTCGCAGCACCTCGTCGGGCACGCCCACGAGGACATGGCAGTCCACCCGCGTTCCCGCGGCGCGCAGCCGCTCCGCCTGACGCTCGAGCTGGGACCGCGCAGCAACCACGAGGGGATCCTGGGGGTCCTCGTTGCCCCGCTCGAGCGGCACGTCGAGCGCGTGCACGAGATGGAGGGGCACTTGCTGCTTGCTGGCCAGGCGCTGCGCGACCTCCAGGGCTTGCCCCGCGGCCTCCGAAAAATCAGTTCCACAAATGATCGTCATGTTGGTGCTCTGCCTCTGCCTTTCATGACTCGTGCCAGCTGCCCTACCCCGGTAGGAGCCGCAAATGGCAGCGCGGACCGCGCAGGCAGTGCGTTGGCCGGCGCCCGCGCGCAAGGATTGCGTTGCGTTCCGCGCCTACACGAGGCGTGCCGTTGCGCTCCGGTCCTGGAGCAGAATCGGGCCCTCACCGGCAGCGCCTTCCGGAAGCCGCAGCGTCAGCACCGGGCAGCGCGCATGGCGCACGACGGTCTCGGCGACGGAACCCATCAGCCAGCGCCCGAGCCCCGTGCGGCCGTGGGTGCCCATCACGATCAGGTCGGTCTTTTCCTCGAAAGCGACGTCGATGATCTGGGCAGCGGCGGAGCCGGAGCCCAGGCGTGTCTCGACCCGCACGCTGGCATCTTCCGCGAGCTCGTTCTGCAGAGCCACGAGCCGGGTGTCCCATCGCGGTACGGCATCGAGCGCCGGCGGGACGGCTTCCAACGCCGTGAGCCGGAAGATGTCCATCCGGCTCGTATCCCGGAGCATCGGGTCGGCGCAGGCGATCGGCTCTTGTACGTGCAGCAACAGCAGCCGAGCCGCGCAGCTGCGCGCCAGCTGCCGGGCTACTTGCAACGCGTAGAGCGACGACGGGGAGAAGTCGACCGCCACCAGGATGTTCTGGATCGGAGTCATGCTGGACCACTCGTGGCAGGGGGCAGACTCGTTCGACGACATGCTCGCCTCATTTCCTTTCACGCGCGGCTTCGATGCAGGGCACCGGACGCGCCCGTTCACAAGGAACTACAATGAGCAAGATGTGGACCAAGCGCTTTCGAGAGACCGTCTCCGAGAGCGTTCCCGGTGGGGGTGCACTTCCTGCGTGTCGACCGCAACCTGTGCACGGCCTGCTGCAGTCAAGGGGCGGGAGGCTCGTCCGCGGGCGCGGCTGCCGGCGCTCGCGGCACGGCGTCATCGTCGAGCAGCATGCGCAGCGGTGGCGTCTCCAGATCGTCGAGCTGGCCGCCGCGGGCGGCCCAGAAGAACGCGGCCAGCGCCGAGCCGGCGAGCAGCAAGGCGACGGGCACGGCAATGAAGAGCACGCTCACGGCGCTGCCTTTCCTGCCAGGGCCGCTGGGGCCCGGAACATGTGCCGCCGATACGAGTGGGCGACCACGGTCAGCGAGCTCAGCGGCATGATCACGGCCGCCCAGAGCGGGCTGATCTTGCCGGCCAGGGCAAGGCCCGCGGCGAGCAGATTGTAGACCAGGGAAAATGCCAGGCTGCCCCGGATCACGCCGAGCGAGCGGCGCGCGCCTCGGATGAGCTCCAGGATGGGTGCGATCCCGGGTTGGGTCACGAACACGTGGGCGGCTTGCAGACTGGCTTCCGCACCCCCGTGCACGGCGATCCCCACGCTGGCTGCGGCAAGGGCGCCGGCGTCATTGACGCCGTCCCCGACCATGAACACGAGGCCCCGAGCGTGCTCGGCCTCCACCCAGCCGAGCTTGTCTTCCGGGCTCAGGTCGCCCTGGTAGTGCTCGAACAGGGCCGAGCCGTCCGCGGCGGCTCCGAGCCGAGACACGAGCGCATCGACCACGGCGTGCCGATCTCCCGAGAGGAGTGCCAGGCGATGGCCGAGCTGGCGCAAGCGACGGAGCGTCGCCACGGCTTCGGGGCGGACGCGATCTTCGAGGCCGAGGACGGCGCGGACCTCGCCGTCGAGCGCCACCAGCACTGGTGACTTGGCCTCCCGGCAGAGCCGTTGCACGGCGCTGTCGGCCCACGCCGGCAAGGGCCCGCTTGCGGCATGCACCGCACCCACGCTCACCCGGCGTCCCTGGATCGTCCCTTCGACGCCGTAGCCCGTGCGCTGTCGGTACTCGCTGACGGGCAGCGTGGGAAACTCTGCCAGGGCCGCGGCGAGCGCCTGGGCGATCGGGTGCGCGGAGCACTCCTCGAGGGACTTCACGTGCGCCTTCAGGCTCTGGTCTCCCTCCCAGACCGCCAGCGAAAGCTGGCCGTGCGTCAGCGTTCCGGTCTTGTCGAAGACGATCAGCGCTGGCTGGGACAGCGCTTCCAGGGAGTCCCCACCCTTGATCAGCAGACCCGCGCGCGCGGCCTGACCGAGCGCGGAGCTGACGGCCAGCGGCGTGGCCAGAGCCAGCCCACAGGGACAGGTCGCGATCAGGAGCGCGATGGCCGTGTCGAGGGCTGTGCCCACGCCTGCGGGCAGCCAGCTCAGGAACGCGAGCAGCGACAGGAGCAGCACCCCCACCAGAAAATAGCCGGACACCCGATCTGCCAGGCGCGCGATCGGGGCGCGCCGCGACGCCGCTCGTTCCACCTCCCGAAGGATGCGTGCCGCGCGGGTTTCGGCTCCGCCGCGCTCGGTGACGACCACGACGCGCGCGCTCAGATTGGTCGTGCCCGCCAGGACCTGGCTGCCCGGTCCCACGGCGTCGGGCTGAGCTTCTCCCGTCAGCCAGCTGCGGTCGACCGAGGACTCTCCGACGTCGATCCGCCCGTCGACGGGAAAGGTGTCCCCCGCCAGCACTTCCACCCGCGCGCCCGCCGTCACGCTTTCGGCCGGTACCACCCGCACGCTGCCGCTCGCGTCGAGGCGCCGGGCGAGATGCGGCGTGAAGGCATGGGCGCGACCCGCCCCGAGCTCGGCGCGGCGCTGCTGGCCACGCTGCACGTAGCGGGCGGCCAGCAGTGCGAAGATCAACATGGTGAGCGAGTCGAAGTAGATCTCCCCCTGTCCGCGCAGCACGTTCAGCGTGCCGGAGACGGCACCGAGCAGGATGCCGAGGCTGAGCGGCAAGTCCATGTGCGGGCTGCGCGCGCGCACGGCAGCGAAGGCCCCGCGGTAGAAGATCTGCGCGGACCACAGCACGGAGGGCAGGGCCACGAGCACGCTCAGGGCTCGGAAATAGCCGGAGAACCGCACATCCATGTCGGCGAAGGCCCCGCTGTACAGGGCCAGAGCAAACAGCATGCTGTTGCCCGCCGAGGCCGCCGCGACCGCCAGCCGCAGCAAGAGATCCCGGTTCTCCCGGCGCTCCAGCTCGGCGCGCGAGCGGTCGCAATGAGGGTGCGGCGGGTAGCCCAGGCGATCCAGCGTCTGCGCGATGCGCGAGGGCGCGAGCGGCTCGGCCGTGCCGCCCTCGGCCCAGCTCACGTAGGCCAGGCGCTGCGCGTAGTCCAGGCGGCAACTCGTGACGCCCGGCAGCAGCGCCGGCAGCTTCTCCACCAGCCAGACGCAGGCGGCGCAGTGTACGCCCTCGAGCAGCAGCTCGGCGCTGCGTTCTCCCTGCTGCAGCGTCGTGTAACGGTCGACGAACGCTGGGTCGTCGAACTCCGCGTAGTCGCGACCCGTGGCCAGCGCCGGTGGCACGCCTGCGTCCGCCGTACGGTGCGTGTAGTACCCCTCGAGCGCGTGTTCGCGCAGCATGCCGAAGACGATGCGGCACCCCGAGCAACAGAACTGCTCGCTCGCGCTCGGATCGAAGCAGAGAGCGGGCACGGGCAGCCCGCAGTGCTGGCAGGCCGCGTCCGCCGCGAGCTCGCCGGTCGCAGGCAAGGGCAGCCCGCTGACGGGGCCCGCCAGGGTAGGCACGGAATCAGAGTGCAGCATGATGACAGCTCGGCGCGCTGGCGTCGGCGGCGTTCGCCGGGGAAGGAAGCGCCGCGGGCCAGCGCGTGGCGAGGTTGTAGGCCCCGAGCGAGAGCAGCAACAGCGCGCTCAGCCGCGGCAGCTGGGCGCGCCAGCGCTGCGTCAGACGCTGGACGCCCAGGCCCAACCCGAGCAGCGCGGGCAGCGTGCCGGACCAGAACGCGGCCAGCAAGAATGCGCCGCGCGCCGCCGAGCCCGTCCCCGCAGCGAGCACCACGAACGCGTACAGCCAGCCGCAGGGCAAGAGCGCCGACGAGAGCCCGAGCAGCGCGGCCCGGACCAGCGGTGGCCGTTGCCGAGCGCTGCGCGCCAGCGCCACGAAGCGGGCCTCGACCCAGTGCCAGAGACCAGAAGGGCCTCGCGCCGTGCGTCGCAGCCGCACGAGGCCCGCCGCCGCTGCCGGACGAGGCCAGAGCAGTGCACCCCAGACGACCATCACCGAGCCGGCCAAGAGCGCGCCGAGATCGGCCCAGCCGATGCCGTGCCCGAGCCGATCGAGCCCCATCCCGAGTTGGCCCGAGACGGCACCGAGGCTGGCGTAGGCGGCGAGTCGAGTGAGGTGATAGGCGCCGTGCGCGGCCCAGCGTCGGCCTGCGTGGCGGGCGGCACTGCCGGTGACCTGGCTGCCGGCGCTGTTCGCCGCATAGAAGCTGATCAGGCCGCCGCACATGCCCACGCAGTGCAGGCTGCCCATCAGGCTGGCCAGCACGATCGAGCCCAGGCCGTTCACGGCACGGCTCCCGGCGTCGCCAGCTCGCGGCGCAGCACTTGCTGGAACGTATCCTTGCCGCGCTGGGCCTGCAGACGAAACTCCCACAACCCAGGTCGCCCGCTCGGGAGCTCTCCCTCGTAGACCCCCGGCGAGATCTCCCTGAGCTCGCTCTCGTGCACGCCCGAGGCGCGCGCGTTGGCGAACGCCGTGACCTGCAGCGTCGCCCCCGACATCGCGCTGCCGTCCAGGTCACGCAGGCGCACGCGAAGCATCATCCGGGACGCCTCCCCGGTGGGGCTCACGCTGAGCTCGCTCTGCCAGCCGAGGGCCAGGCTCTGGCGCTCGGCCTCGCGGCGAGCGTCCCAGGCCATCGCCTTCTTGTAGTAGTCCGGCTCGAGCGCGAAGCTGGGATCGTCGAGCACGAAGTGCAGCACGGTGAGCTGTGCTCCCAGCAAGCTGACCAGGATCCCGGCAGGAACCCAGGCCCAGAGCCGACCGCTGCTCGCAGGGGTGAGCCGGCGCGCGAGCGACGTCATGATCCCTCCCCACGGGGCCCGAGCAGCTGACACGGCCGCTCGTAGGTGACGCCGTCTGCGTCTCGAAAGAGCAGCTGCACTTGGCGGCTGCCGTGTTCGAAGGCAGCGCGCGGCAGCGAGATGAACACGCTGGTCGTGACTCGCCCGCCGGCCGCGACGGCCAGCGGATTATCGGCCGTGACGAGCTCGGCGTCGGGCGCGTTCGCGAGCTGGATGTGATAGCTGGCATCTCGGTGCGTCCGGTTCTCCAGCTTGACGCGGATCTGATTCATCACCCGCTCGCCCGTGAGCTCGAAGGGGGCGCCGATGCCTCGCAGCAAGGTGATCTCGGGGCGCCCCGCGGCTCGGCCGTACAGGACGAGCGCCGTCAAGAGCCCGCCGAGCAACAGCGCATACACAGCGAGCCGCACCCGGCGCGGTGGGACCGATTGGCGGCTGCCCGAGAGCTGGCGCAGCGCATCGTAGCGGATCAGCCCGAGCGGGCGCTCAAACTTCTGCATCACCGAGTCGCAGGCATCCACGCACTGCGCGCAGGCGATGCACTCGAGCTGCAGGCCCTCGCGGATGTCGATACCGGTGGGGCAGGTGACGACACACGCGCCGCAATCGACGCAGTCGCCCGCGCCGGCGCCCCGCCCCCGGGGCTCTCCGCGCGCTCGGTCATAGCCGACGACCAGTGAGCTCGGGTCGAGCAGCGCCGATTGCAGCCGCGCGTACGGGCACGCGATCGTGCACATTTGCTCGCGGAAGTAGCCAAAGTCGGCAAAGATCAGGAAGGCGGTCGTGCCCACCACCACAAAGCCCCCGGGGTGCTCCACGGGGGAGCGCGTGACCCACTGGGCCAGGCGCTCGGTGCCCACGAAATAGGCCAGAAAGACGTGAGCGAGCGCCAGCGCCAGGAGCGCGAAGACGCCGTATTTGGCGATGCGCCGCGCGTTGGGCCCGACGGCATCGAGTTGCTTCTGCGCGTTGAGCCCACCTTCGATCCAGCGCTCCAGCGGGCGGAACAGAAACTCCATGTACACGGTCTGCGGACACGCCCAGCCGCACCAGGCCCGTCCGAGCCACGCCGTCACCAGGAAGATGGCGACGAAGATCGACAGCAGAAAGAGCATCAACACGACGCCGTCGGTGGCGCGCAACGTGGCACCGAAGAAGGTGAACTCGCGCGCCGCGATATCCAGCAGCACCGCGGGTTTGCCGCCGACCCGCAGCAACGGTAGCGTGCTGAAGAGCAGCATCAGCAGGATGCCGACCTGGCGTCGGGCGCGCCAGAAGCGGCCCTCGAAAACGCGGGGGCGGATCCGCCGCCGGCTGCCATCGGCGTTCAGCGTCGGCAGCACGCGGCGCGGTGCCCGGGCCACATCGGACATCATCCCCCCTTGACGCTGGCGGGCGTGGCAGAGGCGCTCTCGCTCGGCGCGACCAGCGTGCCCTGCGGCGGGCGACCGGGGATCCGGGTGTGGCGTAGCGTGCCGATATAGGCGACGACTTGCGCGAGCTCGAGCGGTCGCAATTTCTGGCCCCAGTTCGGCATGCCCTTCTGCGTGCGCCCGTTCGACACGATCTCGTACATCTCCAGCAGCGCGCCGCTGCCGTTGAGCCAATAGTCATCGGTGAGGTTGGGGCCGATGTTGCCCTGCCCGCGGTCGGCGTGGCATTGCACGCAGCGAGCGGCGAACACGGTGCGCCCATCCTTCATCAAGGTCGCGTCGTGCATCAGCCGGCTCAGGCCCTCCTCGGTCACCTCATTGCCGAGCGCCTGCGCCGCCTGCAGCTCTCGGAACTCGCGCATGTCGGCCGCATAACTCTCCGCAACGCTCTTGCCGTTGCCGGTGAGCTGAAAGTGCACGAAGTAGCCGATGGCGAACAGAAACGTGAGCCAGTAGGTGCGCCGCCACCAGGCGGGCATGGGGTTGTCGTATTCTTCGATGCCGTCGTAGCTGTGGCTGGTGAGCGGCGCAGAGTCGGGGATGGCACCCCGTTCGTGGTTGGCTGGGTTCATGGTGCAGCAGTTCCTTCCGTGCCTGAATCGCCTTCCCCCGGATCGAGGGGCAGGCGCCGGCGGCGCTCCCACTCGCCGGCGTCACGTCTGCCAAACACGGAGGCGGTGACGGCCACGAAAGCGCCGAAGAACAACAACAGGGCAATCTCCGCGTAGCTACTGAGCTGCATGCTGCTCATGATGTCGCTGAGTTTCATCGTGCCTCCCCTTCGCTCACGGGCAGCGTCGCCTGGGGCGCCGGCTCGAGCGGTGCTGGCGCTGCCACTGCCGCCAGGAGTGGTGGCTGGGCTTGCGGCGCCGGCGGTTCCTTCATCAGGTCCGTACCCAGGCGTTGCAGGTACGCGATCAGAGCCACGATCTGCTTGTCTTCGAGACCCGGTGGCCCGCCTTGTTCCACGATCTCCCGGGCAATCTGCCGAGCTTGTTCGTGCGCCACGGCCTCGGCGCGGTCGATCAAGTTGCCGTAGGGTACGCCGAGCATCAACAGGGCGTCGATGCGCCGTTGCAGGCTCGCAAAGTCGGCCGGCGCCTCCAGCATCCAGCCGTAGCGCGGCATGATCGAGCCTGGCGTGACGCCGGCGGGATCCTCCATGTGCTTCACATGCCAGAGGTAAGGGAACTTGCCTCCAATGCGGTGTAGATCGGGCCCGATGCGCCGCGAGCCCCACTGAAAGGGGTGGTCGTAGATGAACTCACCGGGCTTGCTGTACTCGCCGTAACGCTCGGTCTCCGCGCGAATGGGCCGCACCATCTGCGAGTGGCAATTGTAGCAACCCTCCGCGACATACTCGTCCCGGCCGAGGACCTCGAGCGGAGTGTACGGCGTCACCGAGCTGATGGTGGGGATGTTTTCGCGGATCAGGAAGGTCGGGATCATCTCAAACAGTGACGCCACCACGACTGCTGCTGTCACCCACACCGTCAGCCGCAGCGGCTTGCGTTCCCACACGCGGTGCCAGGCCGCCTCGGCGAAGAACTGCAGCTGATAGCCGAGCCGCACCATGCTGGGGTAACGCGGGACGATGACCCGCGGCTCGGGCTCTCCCGACGGCTCGTGCAAGGCGGCAGCCTGCTGCACGACCACTGCGTACGTTGCGGGGCGTCGCCGCCAGGTCATGACCAGATTGGTCAGGCATAGCCCCACGCCCGTCACGTACATGGCGCCGCCGAGCACACGTACCCAATACATCGGCAAGATGCGCACGACCGTCTCGATGAAGTCCGGGTACATGAGCCGCCCGGTCTCGTCGAAGGCGCGCCACATCAAGCCTTGCGTGACACCGGCCGCGTAGATCGCCACGATGTAGAACAGCATCCCCAGCGTCCCGAGCCAGAAGTGCAGGTTGCACAGGCGGCGGGACCAGAGCTCTGCCTGAAACAGCCGCGGCGCCAGCCAATACAACATGCCAAACGCCATGAAGCCGTTCCAGCCGAGCGCGCCGGCATGCACGTGGGCGATGGTCCAGTCCGTGTAGTGGGAGAGGGCATTGACGCTCTTGATGCTGAGCAGCGGGCCTTCGAACGTCGCCATGCCGTAGAAGGTGATGCCGACCACGAAGAACTTGAGCACCGGGTCTTCTGCGACTTTGTGCCAGGCGCCGCGCAGGGTCAAAAGGCCGTTGATCATGCCGCCCCAGGAGGGCATCCAGAGCATGACGCTGAAGAGCATGCCCAACGTGGATGCCCATTCGGGCAGGGACGTATAATGCAGATGGTGAGGCCCGGCCCAGATGTACAGAAACACCAGCGACCAGAAGTGCAGGATCGAGAGCTTGTAGGAGAAGACGGGGCGCTCGGCGGCCTTGGGCAAGAAGTAGTACATCAAGCCCAGAAATGGCGTGGTCAGGAAGAAGGCGACCGCGTTGTGTCCGTACCACCACTGCATGAAGGCGTCCTGCACGCCGCCGTACAGCGAGTAGCTCTTGAACAGACCGGCGGGCACCACCAGATTGTTGAAGATGTGCAGCAGCGCGACCGTGACGATGGTCGCGATGTAGAACCAGAGCGCCACGAACAGATGCCGCTCCCGGCGCCGGGCGATCGTGCCGAAGAAGTTCACGGCGAAGACCACCCACACCACCGCGATCGCGATGTCGATCGGCCACTCCAGCTCCGCGTACTCTTTGCTCTGGGTAATGCCGAAGGGCAGGGTGAGCGCCGCGGAGACGATGATCGCCTGCCAGCCCCAGAAATGGATGCGGCTGAGGCGATCGGAGAACATGCGCGTTTTGAGCAGGCGCTGGCTCGAGTAGTACACCGCCGCAAACACCGCGTTGCCCGCGAAGGCGAAGATGGCGGCGTTGGTGTGTAGCGGCCGCAGCCGCCCGAAGCTGAGGAAAGGCAACCCCGCGCTCAACCCCGGCAGCACCAGCTCGAGCGCGATGAAGAGCCCGACCAGCGTTGCTACCAGGGCCCAGAGAATCGTTGCAAAGGTGAACTTGCGGACGATCTCGTCGTCGTAACTAAACTGTTCCAATTTCATGGGCATCCCGACAGCGCTCTCGTGCGGGCCCAGCAGCCACTCGCCCGTGACGGAGCGAGCACTTCTGCTCGTGAGGCCATTTCGCGTCGCCCTGTCGTCCGTCGCCCTTTGCAACTTTGCTGCCAGTTGCGATCCCCGCCGGATTTCCGGCGGCCCTCGGCGCGGAGCGCGCAAACCGTTCGCCGACGGCGGGGGACGAGCGCGCGCTCGGGTCCGCGTCAGCGGAGCGCTTCGCAGCAGGATTTCGCGCGGCTGCGTCGCGCCTACACGGCGGGCGCAGCGCTCTGTGCAGCAGTGGGGGGCGCACGCTTTGCGTGCGCGCGCGAGTTCGAGACGACGAAACGCGCGCAGGCGGGGAGGGCTCGCGATGGAGGCGGGCAGCGCAGCCTGCGCACGTCTATCGGTCGGCGCGTTTCGCTGCGAAACGTCGGCGAAACGCGCACGACGAGCGCCCTCCGCCGCGCGACACTGCCGCAGAGAGCGCCGCTGCCCGGGCCCTGTGCGGATGCGCCGGAACGCTCGTGCTCGGGAGCGCGCGCGGGGCGGCGTTCCGAACGTTTACCTGGGCAGCAGCGAGCGGGCGACGCGCGACGTCACCCGTTCGGCTGCCGCCGGCGCCGGGCGGCGCCGAGGCTCATTGGGGCGGGCGGCAGGGCCCGCAGTCGTTCACGCCGCCACAGCCGTCCGGCGTGTAGCCGCAGCGCGAGCTGCTGCACTCGAGCGGCACGCACGGCGGCGGTACGGGCGGAGCGCCCACGCACGCGCCGAGGTCGAACAGCATGTAGAGCAGCACCTTCTCCTGGTCGGTCAGGTTGCCGCCGCAATGATCGGGGAAGGTCGCGTCGGCGACGCTCCCGGGCGAGACGTGGAAGCCGCTGTACGCGACGCGGCCGCAGGCGGCCGCCTCCGGCGCGCCATAGGGCGTGTTGAAGGAGAATTGCTGCACGCGATCGCCTTGACCATCGAGATACACGAACTCCTCGGAGTCGGCGCCGAGCCCGGTATCTTGCCCGTTGGGCTGGACTTGACTCCGAGGCTCGTTGACGTCGAAGCCGGGCGGTGTCCCCTCGAGGATGCCTTCGGCTGCCATCCAGGCGGCAAAGTTGTCGATACGGGGGCTGGCGTCGGAGCGCCCGACGGAGACTCTGCCCCTGCCGGTGTTGATGTTGGTCACGGCGTCCGTGTCCCAGCTGGCGGCCGCGGCGAGCCCGGTGGCGATGGGGTTGGCCGCATCGTACTCGGTGGTGCCGTTGGCGTGCAGCCAGCTGAAGCTCAGATGGCTCGCGAACATGCGCCCGCCGCGGTTTACGTATTCGCGCACGTTGGCGCCCGAAGCCCCGCGCTGCGCGAAAGCGGAGTCCCAGCTCGGGCCTTCGCAATCGGACACGATCATGTCGTAGCTCTGGAGCCGAGCCAGGTCGTTGTACAAGGCGGAGTCGTACGGCGTGGAGCCGTCGATCTTTGCGCCGGCGAGATCGCTGCTGCTGCTGCCGCCGCGATACAGATGGATGCGCGCCGGGCCGTCTCCGCTGGCGCCGGGATTGCCGAACTCGGCCGTGTCGATGCCCATCTTCGCGAACACACACTCCATGGCATCGATCTCCCCGGTGGAGACGGCGATGCGCGGCAGGTTCACGGCCAGGCCGTCGTCCATCGACCGAGGCAAGCGTGTCGGATTGGCGGGTAGCGCACTCGACAGCGTCGTCGTCCCGCAGGCGCCGTTCGCGGGCAACGTCTGCGCCACCACGCGCCGGAACTTGCCCGCCTTCACCACCAACAAGAACTCCTGCCCGACGGGCACGTTGCCCTCGAGCACGTAGTTGCCGTTGGCGTCCGTCACCGCGCCGACCAGCACGGGGCCGAGGTCTTGATCCTCGCAGCGATCGCAACTCGTGCCGCCACTCGGAATGCCCGTCGGCATCGCCGGCAAAGCGGCGGGGTCATTGCCGCGCAGGATGTACACCAGGGCGTTCGGCACACCGACCTGGTTGGCCGTGTCCCCGTCGTTGCGGCCCGGGGTCACGACCCGACCCGACAGGCGCGTCGGCCCCGCGGCGGCGCTGCAATCGGGAATGGCTCCGCACACGGCGCAATCGGCCGCGCCACCCGCGACGCAGACCGTCGGCCCATCGATGCCGCCGCTGCACACCTGATCGGCGGCGCACGTGCGGCCCTCATCGGCGCAGTTGAGCACGTTGCCGCAGCTGTCCACGGTGTAGCCACAGGCCCAGCCGAGGGCCTCGCAGCTGGTGGTCTCGCAGTCGAGGCCGTGGTCCAGGTAGAAGCTGCCACCGCTGCCCGGGATGCCCGTGCCCCCGGTCGTGCCGCCGTTGCCGTCCGACCCGGCGGCGCCCGCGGCGCCCGCGGACCCCGTGGGGTGCCCCACGCCGACCGGCGCTGGACCCGAGCCGCCGGAGCAGGCGTAAAATACGCCCAACATCGCACCCCACCGCAACTTGTACGCCGCTCGCATGTGACTCCTAACCCTTCGCGTCTCTTCCAATCTGTACGTCTCTTTCCATCTGATCCAAGAGCAGAAGACCAAGATCTTCGCGCCTGCCCCGCGGGTGCTTGACCCGGAGCGGGTCGGACACATGGCCTATGCTCAGGTGCGGATTTGGGTGGAGAGCCGCGGTTTGGTGGTAAGACGGCCCCACATGTCGACCGCGGCTCTGTTGCACGAACAGGAACTTCGGGAACTCGGCGCACCGCGCCACGACTGGTCCGTGGCGGAAGTGCGCGAACTGTATGGGTCGCCGCTCTTCTCGCTGCTCGACCGCGCGCGGGAAATCCACCGTCGCTGGCATCCGAGCGGCGAGGTCCAGCTGTGCCGGTTGCTCAGCATCAAGACCGGGGGCTGCCCGGAGGACTGCGCCTATTGTCCGCAGTCCGCCCACTACTCCACCGGGGTCGAGCGCGAACCCCTGCTGCCGCTCGAGCGCGTGTTGGAGCAGGCGCGGCAAGCCCGGCTGGATGGCGCCACGCGCTTCTGCATGGGCGCGGCCTGGCGCAGCGTGCGCAACGGGCCGGAGTTCGAACGGGTGCTCGAGATGGTGCGCGGCGTGAAAGAGCTCGGGCTGGAGGCCTGCGTCACGCTCGGCATGCTGGACGCGGAGCAAGCGCGGCGCCTGAAGGAAGCCGGGCTGACGGCGTACAACCACAACCTCGACACGTCGGACGCCTTCTACAAATCGATCATCAGCACGCGCCGGCGCGAGGAACGCCTGGCCACGCTGGAGAACGTGCGCGCCGCGGGCGTGCACGTCTGCTCGGGGGGCATCATCGGCATGGGCGAGAGCCTGGCGGATCGCGCCGGTTTGTTGGTCAGTCTGGCCGCGCTCGAGCCGCATCCCGAGAGCGTCCCCATCAACGGCCTGGTGCGCGCCGAGGGCACGCCGTTGGCCGCCCTGCCACCGGTCGATCCACTGGAGTTTCTGCGCATGATCGCCACGGCGCGCGTCGTGCTCCCGGCGTCCAAGATCCGGCTCAGCGCGGGTCGCGGGGAGCTCGATCAGCAGACGCAGCTGATGTGCCTGTACGCCGGGGCCAATTCGATCTTCTACGGGGAAAAGCTGCTGACCACGCCCAACCCCGAGGAGGCGGACGATCTCGCGCTCTTGGCGCGCGCCGGCCTCTCCGTGCAGTCGCTGGGTAGCTGAGCTCGGAGCGGCTGGTCCTTCGGCAGCTTTTCCAGCGGCAGCCCGGCACTGGCTTCCTCGCGGTCGAACTCGACCACCGTGATGCGGCGTACGCTGCGCCCAAAGCGCTCGATCACGGTCTCGTGGGTCGCCAGCGCCGGCCGCCCGTAGAGCGTGTCCGGCGGCACGTCGCTGAAGCGGGAGTCGGTGACGTACACAATCGTCTCCGCGTCGGGCCAGCTCGCCGGGTTCGACCAGGCGTCGTAGTCGTCGAGTTCGGTGCTGTCACAGCCCACGTGCGTCTGCCCCGCGAGCGCCACCTCCGCCTGCGCGCAGACCGCCCAGTGCGGCCCAACCACGAGCGGTGCCCGGCCGGTTCTTTCCCGAGCGCCCGCCGCGACCGATTGCAGCAGTGGCCTCCCCGGGCCCCAGGCGTACAGATCACTGGTGGTGTCCCAGGTGGGCTCGTAGCCGCCCAAGAGCTGGCCGGTGACAAAGGGCAGATCGGTGCGCAGCCAGCACCAGCCGAGCAGCGCCACGCTGGCGCCGAGCGCGAGGCAACTCTTGACCAGCCCGCCCGGTAGCGGCCCCATGCGCGCCACGTGCAACGACAGCGCGAGAAAGGCCGGCGTGAGCCAGCCGCCTTCACTGTCAGCGCTGACCGCAAGCAGCAAGAGGGGCCCGAGCGGCAGCAGCAGGTTCAAGAGCAAGAGCCGGTCGATCGGGGTGCGTCGCTCGTCGCTCCACAGATCGCGAGCGACCAGAGCAGCGCCAAACAGGAACGGGGGCGTGGCGGCGACCAGCGGCCGAAACAGCGCCACCGAGACGGACTGCCAGGACGGCTCCAGGTTCAGACGCAGGTTGATGCCGTGGCTGAGCCACCAGCTCACGAGCGGGGCGATCAGGATGCCGAAGACGATCAGTCCCGCCCACGGCGCGAGCGTACGCCGCCGAGCCGCTTGGGCCCGCTCCAGGCAGACCCAGGCGAGGCCGAGCACGAGCAGCCAACCTCCGCTTCTGGACAGGCAGCACAGGGCGGCGGCGGCTCCCGCGCCGAGCGACGCCAGGAGCGTCCGGAAGGCCGCGGGCGGGTGACGCAGTGCCCAGCCCGCGCTGCCGAGCGCGCCTAGCCAGGCGAAGGCAAACGGCAGATCCGGCGTAAAGCCGGCGGCGCCCAGGCTGAGTTCCGGCAAGAGCGCGAGCGGGAAATAGCTGCGCAGGGCCGCCTGGCCCCGAGCCCCACAGGCGCGCGCCGCGAGCACCCCGAACCAGGGCAGGGCGGTAGCCGCGACGCTCGTGCAAGCGTGGATCAGCCCGGGCGAGGCATCGGGCGTGAGGCAGCGTGCGAGCCAGCCGATCAAGCCCGGCTGGTCCAGATAGGCCGCCTGAGGATGGAACCGGTAGGCAAAAAAGAGCGCCTCGGCGTCACCGAGTCCGAGCGTGCGAGACAGGTCTAGACGCAGTCCGAGCAGGACCACGGAGATCACGACCGCGGCGATCCACATCGGCTACGACCTGCGGCGAGCGCCAGCCAGAGCGAGCCATCCGATCGCCAGCCAGACCCAGCCGCGGCCGCGCCCCGCCGTGCCGGCCCCGGCCAGGCTCAGGCAGCTGGCGTCGGCGTGTGCGTCGCTGCCGCAGTCGCTCGAATAGCCGTGGTGCGGTCCGGTGCTGCCGGGGCACTCCAGGGCGGGCTCCGCCGCCGGCGCATAGATGCTGCAGATCCCGGCGCGGTCGTCGCTGGACAGCGTGCGCGTGCCGAGGTTCGACAGCGCGTAGTCGGCAAACATCGTCGCGTTCTCGACCAGGGAGTGATCCAGCCCGAGAAAGTGCCCCACCTCGTGCGTGAGCACGCCCTGCAGGTCGTTGCTGCTCTGATCCTCACCGGTCGAAAATTCGTTGCGGAAGGAATTGATTTCGATGTCCGCGTCGAAGATGGCGCCCGTGATGACGTCGAACGTGATCGACGTGCGCGCGATGACGTACCGCTCATTGGGGTAGGGCCAGCCCTCGTCGCGAAAAATCACCAGGTTGGCGTTGGGAGAGAGCGGCCGCCCCTGCTCGGGTGGGTTGTACTCCGCACGGTCGCAGCGCGCGCCGCCGAGCGGGATGACGCCGAGCGAGGGGCGCCCACCGCCCGGGCATTCGGTGCCGAGCCACGCCAGAAACGCGCCTTGCATGGCCTGGTCGGTGTCAAAGGCGCTGATGCCCCGCAGGGACGAGCCGTTGACCTGCACGGCGTACGTCACACAAGCGTCCGGCCAGAACAGCGACACGCCGCGCAGCGCGCAGCCATTCTCGTCGCTGCCGCAATCCTCTCGCTCCGGATCGCAGGTGGTCGTGCGGCAATACGCCTGGGCGCTGCGCGCTCCCAGGCACACGAGCAGGCCGACCAGAACTAGCGGGGACGCGCGCACGTCAGCGAGGCAGCATGATCTCGGAGACGAGATGCTCGGCCTCGGCCACCGTTTTGCGGACCAGGCGCTGGACTGCGCAGCCCGAGACGTCGACCAGTGCGGGCATGTCGGGGCTGGCCCGAAGCCGGGTGGCACCGTCGGACTCCCGGCTGAGGGGGTAGTGCCCCTGGGCCATGGCCGTGACACTCAGCACTCCGTCCGTGTCGGGCGATAGAAACACCACGGCGGGCGCTTCCAGCGTGAGGCGAGCTTCACCGTGGACGAGTTGGCCGATATCCCCGACCTGCCCGCCGAGCGTACGGACCATCAGCGAGCTCTCCGCCGGGGGCCGCCCGTCGATCGGGTGGGATACCTCGAGCCGGACGTAGGTCACGATCCGACGCGAAGCGCCGACGGTTTCCCAGCGGGAATAGGCGTCGGTGGGGGTACCGGCCAGCGCAAACTGGGAAAGGCCGACCAGCTCAGGCAGGGTCACGGCCCGAGCCGTGGTGCCCCAGGCCACCCCTGGCAGCAGGGCCGCCGCCAGACCACCGCCGAGCCCACCCCAGAGCCCCTGTAACACCTGTCGTCTCGACAACATCGCGTCCGAGCATAGCAGACCCGCCAGAAAGCCACAGGGGCTTGGCCACACCCCGCCGCGCCCAAACCGCGCGGACGATCACGTGCTATAAGCCTCACCGTTCCGCTAGAGGCCCTGGAAAAAGAGAAATGGATACCCCCAAGCTCGAGCACCAAAGCCCGCCGCCGCAGGCGCCCGAGACTCTCCGTTCCGATCTTGCCCGAGGGGAAGGGGTGCTGAAGAACCTGTCGGCGAACCTGGTGCCCGAGCTCCGGCGCTACGTCGCCGTGCATCGCCTGGAGGTGGAGCGCCTGGTTAAAGAAGGCGACGTGTCCACTGGGCTGTTGGCCGGCCAGCGGTACTCCAAGGTCGTGGACGGCTTGTTGTCGTCGCTGCTCTACACGACCCGTGCGGTGATGTTCCCGGCCGGTGATGGGCCGCGCATCGCGCTGGTCGCCGTGGGCAGCTATGGCCGCTGCACGCTCTCGGTCCACAGCGACCTCGACGTGCGCCTGCTCACCGAGGCGGACATGGGGTCCGTGCGCCCGCTCGCGGAGGCGCTGCTCTATCCGCTCTGGGACGCGGGTCTGAACGTCGGCCACCAGGTGATCTCGCGGGACGACACGCTGGAGCTGGCGCGCACCGATCTTCCCACGGCCACCTCCCTGCTCGATTTTCGGCATGTGGCGGGAGAAGCCGAGCTCACGGGGGAGCTCATGCGCAGCGCCTTTCAGGAGCTGTTCAGCCCGAGCCAGTTGCCGGACTTCTTGGGTCGGCTCGAGCGCAGCGCCCAGGAGCGCCACGAGCGCTTCGGCGGTTCGGTGTTCTTGCTCGAGCCCGACGTCAAGAACGGTACCGGCGGCCTGCGAGATCTGGATGTGGCGCGCTGGGCCGCGCGTGCCCGGTTCCGCATCGAGGACTTCGAGGGCATGGTCAAGGTGGGGGCGCTGGCCAAGCGCGAGTGGCGCGACATCAGCCTCGCCTGGCGCTTTCTGACCTGCGTGCGAAATCACCTGCATCTGCAGTCGCGGCGCCGCGCCGATCGCCTGATCTTCGAGCAGCAGGAGCGCGTCGCCCTGGCGATGGGCTACGGCCCGGGTGGCTCCGGGGTCGAGGCCTTCATGAGCGACTACTACCGGCACGCGCGCTTCATCGAGCTCGCCTGCCGCATGTCGATCGCGCGCTCGCGCCCGGCGCCCGCCAAGAAGCCCGACGAGGTCGACATCGGCGGCGGATTCCGCTTGATTGACGGGCGCGTCTCGCTCAGCGAGCCGGCGACCTTGAAGGAAGACCCGTCGCTCGCCCTGCGCTTGTTCCGGATCGCGGTGGAGCGCGACGTGTTGGTGGACGACGCCAGTCGCCAGGCGGTGGTGCGCGCCTGCGCGTCCAAGCCGTTCGGCGCGAAGCTGCGGCGCAGCAAGAGCGCGGCGCGCACCTTCGTCGACCTGGTCAAGGTGGTACAGACCACCCAGTTTCCGGGCGGCTCGATCCTGCGGGAGCTGCACGAGGTGGGGCTGCTCGTGGCGATGATCCCGGAGTTTTCGCCGGTGGTCGGGCGGGTGCACCACGACATCTACCACGTGTACACGGTGGACGTGCACTCGGTGGCGGCCGTCGACCGCCTGCGCGCGCTCTGCCGCGGCGATCTGGCTGCCGAACAATCGCTGGCGTGTCGCCTGGCCGCGGACATGGCGCGCCCGGACGTCCTGTTTTTCGCGACCCTGCTGCACGATCTGGGCAAGGACACCGGGGGCCAGCAGCACTCCGAGCGCGGCGCGGAGATGTGCCCGGCGATCCTGGGGCGGCTCGGCATCGAGGAGCCCGAGATCGAAGAGGTGCAGCACCTGATCCGCAAGCACCTGCGCATGTATCACGTGGCCACCCGTCGCGACATCGACGACCCGCACACGATCCGGGAGTTCTGCGCCGAGGTGCATGGACAGGAGGGCCTCAACGAGCTGTTCCTGCTGACCGTCGCCGATGTCTCCACCACCAGTCCGACGGCGCTGACCGCGTGGAAGTCGCGCATGCTCAACGAGCTGTACGTGGCCGCGGAGCGCTGGTTCTCCGACGGCCCGCCGACGCGCGGCGTCGGCTACGTGGAGCGCATTCGCCAGCAGGTGCGGGCCCTGGTCGAGACTCGAGCCGGCCGGAAGCTGGAGCCCGATTTCGTCGACGCCACGCTCAACGCGCTGCCGGCGCGGTATGCGTACGCCAACTCCGCGGCGGGCATTTTCAAGCACCTGGCCGTGATTCACGAAGCGGTCGGCAAGGTCTCGCTGGTTCGCGAGCTCGACACCAGTGAGCCGTACTTCGAGCTTTGCATCGTGGCCGACGATCGCCCCGGCCTGCTTTCGGGCATCGCGGCCTCGCTGGCGTCGGTCAAGTTCAAGGTGATCGGCGCCCAGATCTATTCGTTTCAGGTACCGGGCGGGCCCAAGCGGGCACTGGACATGTTTTGGGTGCGGGCGGGTACAGAATCAGCCACGGCCCGCCGTTTGCTGCCCAAGGTGGAGCAGCATCTACAGGACATCATCGGCGGCAAGATCGAGGCGGTGGATCTGGTCCGCGGCGAAAAGCAGAGCATGCGCTGGAACTTCCGCCATGCGCCGGCGGTGGAGACGGAGATCTTCATCGACAACCGTAGCGCGACTCGGCACACCGTCGTGGAAGTGATCACCCAGGACCGTCGGGATCTGTTGTTCTGGCTCTCCGCGGCGTTGCACCGCGAGGAGATCACGATCGATCTCGCGAAGATCAACACCGAAGGGGAGCGAGTGGCGGACGTTTTCTACGTGACCAACCGGGACGGTTCCAAGCTCGACGCCGAGCAGGTGGAGCGCGCCGAGCGGCGCGTTCAGGCCACGCTGGCCATGATCGAAGGGGAAGGGGAGGCCGAGAAATGCTGAGCCGCTCGAGTTTTGCCAGCCGCTGGGGCGTCGTGGCGGCGCTGGCCGCGGGCGTCGCCGCGTCCGCGTGCGGTGGTGCTGCCGCCTCCCAGAACGCCGAGTCCGCCGCGTCCGCCGGCGAGGCGCCTGCCACCGACCCGAACGATGCGGCTCTTCTGAGTGACGGCGAAGCGCCGGCGGCGCCCGAGAGCGCCAGCTTCAGCCAGGGGGTGGAGGCGATCCGCGCCGAGAAGTTCGAGGCCGCACGGGGGCTCTTCGACAAGGCCGTGCAAGAGCAGCCGAGCAACGCGCAGGCTCACTTCTACCTGGGTGTGGCGCAGCAGAACCTGGGGCAGCTGCCCGAGGCTCGCGCCAGCTACGAAAAAGCCGTGGAGCTCGCGCCCAAACTGGCCGAAGCCTGGGTCAATCTCACCGCCATCGTGCTCGACTCGGGGGACGCCGCGGGCGCTCTGCCGCTGATCGAGAAGGGTCTGGCGAAAAACCCGAAGCACCCGGCGCTGTCCTACAACCGGGCGCTCGCGCTGAGCGCGCTCGGCAAGAGCGCCGAGGCCGTCCCCGCCTACCGGGATGCGCTCGCCGCCGATCCGACCAACCTCGAGATCAAATACGGCTACGCCGAGGCGCTGATCGCGGCGGGCTCCAAGGACCAGGGCTTGAAGCTGCTCGGGGAGCTCGCCCAGAGCGACAATGCCGACGTCCTGGCGTCCACGGGGCGCTTGCTCGGGCGGCTCGAGCAGTTTGACGGCTGTATCACGGCGCTGAACAAGGCGCTCGCGAGCAAGCCGGCGGCAGAGCTGTACGTGACCCGAGGCCTGTGCCAGCACGGCAAGAAGGACGACACGGCGGCGTTCGCCGACTTCCAGCAGGCGATCAAGACGGACGCCAACTACGCGCCGGCGCACTACTACGCGGGCATGCACCTGCGCATGCAGGGCAAGAAGGCGGAAGCCAAGCAGGCGCTCAACCGCGCCGTGCAGATCGCCGGCAGCGAAGGCGTCGGCAAGGCCGCCAAGAAGGCGCTCGAGAGCCTGTAGGGCCGAGGCCGGCGGCCCCTGTCCCTACGGCAGCAGCTGCTCCAGGATCCGGTCGAGATCATCCAGATCCGCGTACCGGATCACAATCTCGCCCGCGCCCTTCTTGTCCCGCACTTCGCAGCGGGCGCCGTAACGGCGCGCCAGCCGCAGCTCGAGGTCGCGCACGCCGGGACTCTTCTGCTCGCCCGAGCCCTCCGCCGCCGTGCCGTTGCCCTCCTTGGCCGTCTTGAGGCCGCGCACCAGGGCTTCGATCTCCCGCACGCTCAGCTTGCGCTGCACGACCTTGTCGGCGAGTTGCTCGATCCGGGCAGCGTCCGGCGCACCCAGCAGCGCGCGCGCGTGCCCCTCGCTGAGCTGCCCCGAGACCACCAGCGCCCGTACCTTCGCCGGCAATTTCAGCAAGCGGAGCGCGTTGGCCAGCGTCGAACGGTCCTTGTTGAGCAGCGCGGCCAGCGATTCCTGCGTGTAGCTGTGCTCGGAGATCAGCCGGTCCAGGGCCTCGGCAAATTCGATCGCGTTCAGGTCCTCGCGCTGGACGTTTTCGACCAGCGCCAGCTCGAACCCGGCTTGTTCCGTGACGTCGCGCACGTACACGGGCACTTCGCGCAGTCCGGCGCGCTGCGCCGCACGCCAGCGCCGCTCGCCTGCCACGATCTCGAAGCGCTCCTGCCCGGGCAGCCGCCGCACCACGATCGGCTCCAGCACGCCGTGGGTACGGATCGAGGCGGCCAGCTCCTCCAGCGCGTCGGCGTCGAAGTTCTGCCGCGGCTGCGTCCGACAGGGGACGATTTTCTCCAGCGCGCACACGAACAGCGTCGTGGAGCGCGGCGGCGCGGCAGGCTCTTCCGCGGCGGGGGTGACGACGCGTGCCGGGGGGGCTTCCGGCGTGGCCGCGCGCGGCGCCGGTTCCCGGAGCGGCATGAGCGCGTCCAGCCCGCGCCCCAGGCCCCGGGGTCTCGAGGGCGCGCTCATGCTCCGGCCTCGATCAGCTCGCGTGCCAGGCTCATGTAGCTCTGCGAACCTCGGCACTGCACGTCGTACAAGAGCGCGGGCAGGCCGTGGGACGGCGCCTCGCTGAGCCGCACGTTGCGCGGAATCGTCGCATCGAACACGTGAAAATGTCGCCGTACCTCGCTCGCCACCTCATGCGCGAGGCGGTTGCGCGGATCCCACATCGTGAGCACCAGACCCTCCACCGTCAGTTCCGGATTGAGTGTACGCTTCACGCGATCGATGGTCGCCATCAAATACGTGATCCCCTCGAGCGCGTAGTACTCTGGCTGCAGCGGCACCACGACGCGCTGCGCCGCGGCGAGCACGTTGAGCGTCAACACGCCCAGTGACGGCGGGGAATCGATCACGATGAACTCGTACTCTTCGGGGTCGAGCGCCGAGAGCACCTTCCGCAGGTGCGTGCCGCGCTCGGTCGTATCGAAGAGTTCGTACTCGACGGCGGTGAGGTGCTGGCTCGACGGCACCACCATCAGCGTCTTGATCGGGGTGGGGCGGATCACCTCCGCCAGCGTGGCCTCCCCGAGCAGGGCGTCGTAGATCGTTCGCTCCACCGAGCCAGGGGCGATGCCCACGCCACTCGAGGCGTTGGCTTGTGGGTCCATGTCCACGAGCAACGTACGCCGCTCCGCGGCTGCGAGGCTGGCGGCGAGGTTGACCGCGGTGGTCGTCTTGCCCACGCCACCTTTCTGGTTGGCGATGGCGAGGATCCTGGGGCGCTTCGAAGTCACTCTCTTGGTCGTCCTGAGTGTGAAGGTGGCGCCGCGGGCTGCCGCGAGAGCAAAGCCCGCGCGAAGGGCCGCGAGGGTTTGCTTCGCGGAGCGAGAGCGAAGAAGGAACTGCGCTCTCTTTTAATGAAGTTACGCGCAAACAGTTCAGTTTTTTGGCAGTGCATCGGCCGGGCCGCTATCTGTGGTCAGATGTAGGTGTAAGTATTCTTCGGCCCCAACGGCAAGCGACCCAGGCGAAAGCTCATGCAGCTGACGAGCGGGGTCCGACCCCTCGAGGGGTCGCTCGAGCTTGCCGGAGCCCCTGAGGGCGCTCGGGCTGGATGCCGCAGCCTCACCTTCGCAGGAGAATCATCATGTGGCCCAAGTATCGTAGCTTCGACGAGTTTGAACGCGATGAAATCAGGCCAGGCCTGAGAGTGGGTTGGTCCCTCGACAACATCCACGATCCCAACACCATGGAACTCGACTTCGACGAGGACCCGTTCGAGCGCGCGCTGCAGGAGGCGGAGGCGGAGGACGACAACGATTCGTTTTCCGATTCCGCAGAGGACGCGGCCGCCGAGCGCGCGATGCGCTGAGCCTCATCCCGGGGGGGATGCGTCGGGGCGATCGACGACGAGGGGGCGATAGCACGCTGCTTGACCTGCTGGCGGCTTAGTGGCAGGGATGCCGACCGGACCATGCAGACAACAGCCCAACACCTCAGCCCCGTGCTGCTGGAACTCAACGTCGAAGTGGACGCAGACCGCGTCCGCGCCGAACTCGAAAAAGCCTATCAGCAGCTTTCGCGTCAGGCCACCGTGCGCGGATTTCGCCGCGGCAAGGCACCGCGCTCGGTGCTTCGTCACATGTTTGGGGCGCGCGTCGCCGCCGACGTGGCGCAGCGCCTGGTCGACGAGACGTATCCGAAAGCGCTCGATGAGCAGAACGTTCAGACGGTAAGCCGGCCGGCCATTGAATCGCGAGCCGTCGCGGAGAACGAGCCGTTCACCTACAAGGCGCGCGTCGAGATCCTGCCGAAGATCGCCAGCGTGAACTTCGAGGGCCTCAAGGTAAAGCGGCCCAGCGTCGCGGTTTCCGACGAAAAGCTCGAGGAACAGTTGAAGGCCGTGCAGCGCGCCAACTCGGTGCTCGAGCCCGCGGGGGAGGGTCACGTGGCCGCCGCCGGGGATGTCGCCACCGTCGATTTTACGGTGAGCGTCGACGGCAAGCTGATCAAAGAGGCCAGCGCAGAGAACCTGGATCTCGAGCTCGGGCAGTCGGCGGTCCTTCCGGAGATCGAAAAGGCCTTGTTGGGTCAGAGGCCGCCGTTCGAGACCGAGGTCGAGGTCGAGATGCCGGCGAGCGCCCAGCACCCGGACTTGCGGGGAAAAAAGGCGATCTTTGGGCTCGCCCTGCGCGACCTCAAGACCCGCGTATTGCCCGCGATCGATGACGAGTTCGCCAAGGATCTTGGTGAGTTCGACAGTCTGGAAGCGCTGAAGAAATCGATCGGTGAAGATCTCGGCAAGCGTCTGGAAGAGAACGCGGACAACACCGTGGCTCAGCGCCTCGTGGCGGAGTTGGTCAAGGCCAACCCGATCGAAGTGCCGCCCTCTTTGGTGCAGCAACAGCTGCAGGTCACCGAGCAAGAAGTGTTGCGGCAGTCGCGCGCCCAGGGCCGTGGCCAGCAACTCTCGGCCGAGTTGCGCCGTAGCCTGATCCAGGACAGTGAGATCAAAGTGCGTGCGGGCCTGCTGATGGCGGAGATCGCCAAGGCCAAGGGCATTCAGATCGGTCAGGCCGATATCGAGGAAGGCCTGAAGGGTCTCGCCGAGCAGACCGGAAAAAACCTTGCGAAACTGCGGGCCGAGTACGCGACCCAACAGCGGCGTGAGATGCTGGTCGGGATGATTCTCGAGAACAAGGTTCTCGACATCATCGAAGAGGCGGCCCAGATTGAGCAGGAGTAGAGCCCCACGGGGCGAGCGCGCGATGCGCTGCAAGCTACATCGAGACAACCCAATTACCCCGCGGGGGCCCGCCCCCCGCTCCATTACCCCGCGGGGGCCCGCCCCCCGCTCCATTACCCCGCGGGGGCCCGCCCCCCGCTCCATTCAAGACCAGCGCGGAGGATCCAGGTGATCGTGAGACGACCGGAGACGGCCAGGCAAGCCACCGAGCTTCTGGAGAAGTTCGAAAAATCGGGCGCCGACAAGAGCCCCCTCTATTCGGGAGCGACCAGCGCGGTAATCTATCCCCACGTGGTCGAGACCACGCATCGCGGCGAGCGAACCTGGGACATTTTCAGCCGCCTCTTGAAGGATCGCATCGTGTTCCTGGGCAGCCAGGTCGATGACGACGTTGCCAACATCATCATCGCGCAGTTCTTGTTCCTCGAGAGCGAGGATCCGGACAAGGACATCCAGCTCTACATCAACTCCCCGGGCGGCGTCGTCTCGGCGGGCCTGGCGATGTACGACACCATGCAGTACGTGCGCTGCCCGGTGAGCACGATTTGCATCGGGCAAGCCGCCAGCATGGGCGCCGTGTTGCTGGGCGCTGGGCAGAAGGGCCGGCGCTACGCCCTGCCGCACTCCCGCATCATGATCCATCAGCCCCTCGGTGGGGCCCGGGGTCAAGCGACCGACGTCGAGATCCAGGCGCGCGAAGTGCGCAACGCCAAGGATGTCATCATCAAGATCCTCGTGGACTCCACGGGCAAGGGCCGCTCCGAGATCGAGAAGGACATCGATCGCGATTTTTACATGGGCCCCGGTCAGGCAAAAGAGTACGGGCTGATCGACGAGATCTTCGAGCCCAAGGGCAAGACCAAGGGCGACAAAAAGGGTGAGGAGTAGCCGCCGTTCCGCGGCCTCTTTTCCCTGCGGGGGCCCAGCCCCCCGCTCCGCTTTCCCCGCGGGGCCCCAGCCCCGCTCGTGCGCTCGGTCAGCGTTCTCGCTTTCTCTACCCCCGTCTGACGACGGGGGTGTGCGTGCGAGGCCGTCCCCGGTGGGTGGGTGTCGAGGCACCTATTTCGTTGGCCGCCTCGCGAGTTATACGCCAGCCGTCAGGCGGGTGCGCTGGTTCCGTACCAGGGTGGTCCGCCTCGGGGGGTGGCGCCTCGAGGTGGGGCGCCGCGCCGCAGCATCCGGCGGGGGGAATCGTTCCCTAGTGGTCTTCTTCTCGGTGCGAACCTGGAGTAGATCCCTACGGGAGCCAGGACGGATGGCCGTTACTACAATTAGCGGCAAAATGAGCAGGGAGTGCAGTAGCTTGCGACGATTCGTGCAGGGCTCTAGACTGGCTGTCAGGTAAGGGCGAAAACGTGGAGCGACGACGAGACGATTCGAACGGCAACTTGTGTTGCTCTTTCTGTGGGAAATCGCAGAAGGAGGTCAAGAAGCTGATCGCCGGACCCACTGTCTACATCTGCGATGAGTGCATCGCGCTGTGTAACGACATCATCGCTGAAGAGGTGGAGAAGGACGAGCCGCATGGCGGCTCCGAGCCGATCCCCAAACCTTCCGAGATCCGCGCGACGCTCGATGAATATGTGGTGGGACAGGAGCGCGCGAAGAAGATCCTCTCCGTTGCGGTCTACAACCACTACAAGCGCATCGATTCCAAGGTCGAGGCAGGGGATGTGGAGCTCGGCAAGAGCAACATTCTGCTGCTAGGCCCGACCGGCAGCGGCAAGACGCTGCTGGCGCAGACGCTGGCCAAGATCATCAAGGTGCCGTTCGCAATTGCGGACGCGACCACCCTGACCGAGGCGGGCTACGTCGGCGAAGACGTCGAGAACATCATCGTTCAGCTGCTGCAGAACGCGGATCACGACGTGGAGCGCGCGCAGCGCGGCATCGTGTATATCGACGAGATCGACAAGATCAGTCGCAAGAGCGACAACCCCTCGATCACGCGCGACGTGTCGGGTGAAGGTGTCCAGCAAGCGCTGCTCAAGATCATCGAAGGCACGGTGGCCAACGTGCCGCCCAAGGGTGGGCGCAAGCATCCCCAGCAGGACTTCCTGCAGGTCGACACCACCAACATTCTGTTCATCTGCGGCGGTGCGTTCGTGGGTCTGGATGAGATCATTCAGCGTCGCATCGGGGAATCGCGCCTCGGCTTCGGCGCGGAGATCAAGAGCCGGGATGAGTTCAAGCTCGGTGAGCTGCTGCGCGCCGTGCAACCGGAGGACCTGCTCAAGTTCGGGTTGATTCCGGAGTTCATCGGCCGCTTGCCGGTGCTGGCAACTCTGCATGAGCTCAACGAGGATGCGCTGATCGAGATCTTGACGGCGCCTCGCAACAGCCTGGTCAAGCAGTTTCAGAAGCTGTTTGAGATGGATGGGGTGCGCTGCAAGTTCACCAAGGGCGCGCTCAAGGCGGTGGCAAAGAAGGCGCTCATACGCGAAAGCGGCGCGCGCGGTTTGCGCGCGATCCTCGAAGAGTCGATGTTGGACATCATGTACGACGTGCCCTCAAAGAGCGGCATCAAGGAAGTGGTCGTCAACGAGGACGTGATTCGACGGGGAGATCAACCGCTGATCGTGTACGAGAACGAAAAGGAAGAAGTCGCCGGGGCGTAGCTAGTTTTCTCCGCTAGCGTCTCCGGCTGGCGTCTCCGGCTAGTTTCTTCGGATGTAAGTCCTCTCATGTTCTTCAAACAAGATAGCGGCAAGCCGGAGCCTGCCTCCCGCCGTACATTGCCCGCGCTGCCGCTGCGCGACATCATCGTCTTCCCGCACATGTCCTCGCGGCTGTTCGTCGGCCGCGAGAAGAGCATCGCTGCGCTCGAAGAGGCGATGGGGCGCGACAAGGAAATTTTCCTCGCCGCTCAGAAGAACGCCAAGACCAACGATCCCACTCCGGAGGACATCTACCTGAGTGGCACGATCGGCGTGATCGTGCAGCTGCTCCGGCTCGCCGACGGCACGGTCAAGGTGCTGGTAGAGGGGCGCAAGCGCGCCAAGATCAAGCGCTTCCACGAGACTCGCGACTATTTCCTGGTCGAGATCGAGGAGTTCGCCGACGAGAACACCGACGACGCGGAAGTCGAAGCGTTGGTGCGGAGTCTGCAGAGCACCTTCGAGGTCTACGTCAAGCTCAACAAGAAGGTGCAACCCGATGTTCTGATGAGCGTTCAGAGCATCGACGACATCTCGAAGCTGAGCGACACCATTGCCGCGCATCTGCCCACGATCAAATTGGTCGATCGTCAGGGCCTGCTCGAGATGGCGGATGCCAAGCAGCGCCTGCAACGCCTGTTTGAACTGATGCAGGGGGAGATCGAGATCCTCCAGCTCGAAAGGAAGATTCGTTCTCGCGTCAAGAAGCAGATGGAGAAGACGCAGAAGGAATATTACCTGAACGAGCAGATGCAGGCCATCCAGAAGGAACTGGGTGGTGGCGAGCGGGACGAGTTCAAGAACGAGCTCTCCGAGCTGGAAGAGCGACTGCGCGCCAAGAAGTTGAGCGAGGAAGCTCGCACCAAGGTCGAGCGCGAGGTCAAGAAGCTGCGCATGATGCACCCGACCTCCGCGGAGGCCACGGTGGTGCGCAACTACGTCGACTGGGTGTTGGCGCTGCCCTGGTACGAGAAGACGGAAGAGCGCACCGACATCGAGGAAGCCATCAAGATCCTCGATCAGGACCATCACGGCCTGAAAAAGTGCAAAGAGCGCATCGTCGAGTACCTGGCGGTGCAGGCCCTGACCAAGAAGCTCAAGGGCCCGATCCTGTGCTTCGTGGGTCCCCCCGGGGTGGGCAAGACCAGCATCACGCGCAGCATCGCGCGCGCCACCGGCAGAAAATTCGTGAGGATTTCCCTCGGCGGCGTCCGGGACGAGGCGGAGATCCGCGGGCACCGGCGCACCTATATCGGCGCACTGCCCGGCAAGATCATCCAGAACCTGAAGCGCGTCGGCTCCAACAATCCGATCTTCCTGCTCGATGAGATCGACAAGATGAGCACGGATTTTCGGGGGGATCCGGCGTCCGCGCTGCTCGAGGTGTTGGATCCCGAGCAGAACCACAGCTTCAACGATCACTATCTGGATCTCGATTATGATCTGAGCGACGTGATGTTCGTCACGACCGCCAACACCCTCAGCTCGATCCCGATCCCGCTGCAGGATCGCATGGAAGTGATCCAGCTCAGCGGCTACACGGAGTTCGAGAAGCTGAACATCGCCCAGCGCTACCTGATCCCGCGGCAGCGGCAGGAGTGCGGGTTGGATGAAGTGGAGGTCACGCTCGGCGACAACGCCGTGCGCACCGTGATCCACCACTACACGAAGGAATCCGGCGTCCGAAACCTGGAGCGCGAGCTGGGCAGCATCTGCCGCAAGGTCGCGCTCGACGTCGTCAAGGACAAGACCAAGAAGGAGTTCGACATTCCGGCGGCGGACGTGCCGAAGTACCTCGGTGTGCCGCGCTATCGGCTCGACAAGCCCGAAGGGCAGAGCGAGATCGGCCTGGTTCACGGCCTGTCGGTCTCGGACTACGGCGGCGACATCCTGGACTGCGAAGTGTCGGTCGTCGCTGGCCGCGGCAAGCTGCGGATCACGGGTCTGCTCGAGCAGGGCATGGCGGAAAGCGGGCACGCGGCCATCAGCTACGTGCGTTCACGCGCGGGCGTGCTGCAGCTGGAGACGGACTTCCATCAGAAGCTCGACATCCACGTGCACTTCCCCGATTTCGTGCGCAAGGACGGGCCGAGCGCCGGCGTGACGATGGCGACGGCGGTCACCAGTGCACTCACGCGCATTCCGGTGCGCCACGACCTGTGCATGACCGGAGAGGTCACGCTGCGCGGTCGCGTGCTGCCGATCGGCGGCGTCAAAGAGAAGCTGCTGGCAGCGGAACGCGGTGGCATGACCACCGTGCTCCTGCCCAAGGCGAACCGCAAGGATCTGCGGGAGATCCCGCGGCGCGTGCTCAAGGGTTTGCGCATCATCCTGGTGGACCACATGGACGACGTGCTGCGCCACGCGCTCCTGCTCGACGACCCGCGCAAGTACTTCGGCGAGCGCCGGCTCTTCCTCGAGTATCGCAACGGCGAGCTGTACGAGCGGGCGAGCGACGGCTCGAGCTTGCGCCCCGGCAGCTCACCGGGCGAGCATCTGCCGGGCAGCGTGCCCGGCAGCGGTGAAGACCGGCCTGGCGCACCTCAGTAGCGCGGCTCGGTAAATCGGCTTGCCATTTTCTCGTGGCTGGCCCTAGCCTCCGGGGTCCTCGGCGGTGTCCCAGGCTTGGGGCAACTCTCGCGAGTTGCCCAGCGCGGGGGCATTGCTTTCCGAGAGCGGCGGCACGGCGCCGTCGCTTCGGGCGGGTAGCTCAGTTGGTAGAGCGCTGGCTTTACAAGCCGGATGTCGCAGGTTCAAGCCCTGTCCCGCCCACCAGATTACGAATGGTCAGATTCGCAAGACGCTGCTCGGACCGTGGCGAGGGTTTGCGACTCCGCCGACGCCCGCCTTGCTCTCACGCTCATGCAAGGGACGGCGTCTGACCAGCGGGCAACCACCAGGCACTTCAGCGTTGGCCCAGCAAGCCTATGACCAAGGTGGGGTACTCAGTTGACGCCGAACGGCTTTGCGCAGGGGGAAGTGCCCCAGTCGATGTTGATGCGTTCGACGGCATTCTGAGTCGTCACCCAGCGGCGTTCGGTGATCTCGAGTTGCTGCGACAATGGGCCGCCGCTCGCGAAAGGGCCGTTGGCAGACGGCAAGTAGGTCACCGCCACATCAGCACCCGGCGGGTGAAAGTTTGACTGGTCCACCCCAGCGGCTTCGGAGTTGCCGGTCAGCTCGGAGAAAGTGAATCGCGCGAACACCCAACCTGATGAGAAGAGCCACGCCTCGGCGTTCTGGCTGAAGAATGGATCCAGCTGCAGGGATGAACAATAGACGGCGTCTGTGATCGCTCCAATGCCATCAGTGCTGGGCGGGCCCTGGATTCCCGTCAGCCCTTGGACGCCCTGCGCACCGGGTGCGCCCATTGGGCCACGCTCGCCGTCCGTCCCGACCGCGCCAGGCGTGCCGTTGCAAACCGTGAGCGCTTCGGCGCCGTCCAGGAGCGCCACGCTGCCGCCGAACGGACACTCTGCGGATGTTGCAGGGCGAGACGTGAACTCGCTCGGACCATCGCTACACGCCGCCAATGCCACACACGCTGCGGTCCGCGCCAAGAACTGCGTCCCCATACGGTGCCTGGATGGCACGCTTCGCCACCGAGAGAGGGCACCCTTAGGCGTGGACCAGCCGACGCTGAGGGCGCCTCTCAACGGCCGCCTCCAGCGACGTCGGAACAGCGCCCAATCATGGTGTAAGCGATGGGCGCCGAGCGCTCTCCGTATGTCGCAAAAGAAGCCTTGGCGAATACCGCTCGCTGAAGCTTCCTGGATAGTCCATACACTACGACGTTGCCGGATGCGGTGACTTCCACCAACTGAACGTCGTTGCCATCGTCAGCGGTCTTGAGCAGTTTGGCTGTGCCTCCATTCCCTTGCAGGCTCGGTTCGCGTCCGTTGAGACCAACGAATGTAATGACGTGCGGGCTCTTCTGCATGCCGAGCGTGCCCGTGAACTTTCCCTCCTTCTCGTCAACCCAAGCGTCGTAGGTGAAGTTGCAGGTGATGACGTCGCTCCGAAGTGACTCCGCGCGGGAGGGCGAGGCCATTATCAGAGTTGCCACTAGGAGCCCACATGCAGGGTAGTTCATGCGCACCCTTCCGCAGGGACCCGCTGAGGCCCCCGCATTGTCACGATGGACGGCCACATCCGTTCGCCAAGAAGGGGAAGACTGGTTGCTGCGCACCGGCAACCACGGGTAAACCACGTCGCCGAAGTCCCGGCGCGCCCGCGCTTCCGCGTGTTGGCCTCTGGCAACCGGGTGTTCACTATCGCACTCGACGAGGGTGTATTGGGCTCAACGCTCTCAACCGCGGGATGGGACCACGCATCTGTCATGTGGGAGACTGTCGCACTGCAGCCGGATGCCGCTCCACGCCAGCAAGGCAATTGGCTCATCGCCTGGTGCCGGGCAAACGGATCCGGCGCAGGGCCTCCCGCAGCAGGTGGTTGATGCTGGCGCCTCGAAGGTCTTGGTCCAGGCGCAGCTCCGCGAGCACCAGTTGCACGTCTCGCTCTCGAAAGCCGAGGCCACGCAATGCTGAGAAGAGCTTGGCCTGGACGTCGAGCACCTTCGGTTGTAGCGGGTGACCGTATTCGTTGCCATCACCATGCCGAAAGCGAACGCCCACATGGGCGTCCCCTTCGATGATGAGCTTGCCGCGATGGATGGCTCTGTGATGGGCACCACACACGGTAATGACATTGGCCAGTTCGTTGCGGCCGCCGTCGGAGCGCAGCTGGATATGGTGTAGGTCGAGAAACCGTGCATTTCGACACCCGGGCACCCGGCAACGGTGCTGATCGCGCAGCACCACCGTACGACGCATCGCGGGTGGGATCGGTTGCTTCGCGCGGGCGATTGTCTGAGCGTCCGCGCGCGGTACGTGCGCTTCAACAGCAGTGGCATGAGCGGAGTGGCTGGTCGTGATGGGCAACGCCGCGTCCACGTGGGCGCCGACGGCATTCTCATTCGCGGCGCGCGAGGGTAGTTCACCGAGGTGCTGGCCGTCGCACTGCGCCATGGCAACGACCTCGGCCGAGACGGGCACGAGATCTCCGCCCGCCTGCTGCTGGCCACGAGTGCAGGTCGGGCAAACGCTGAGCGAAATCTGGTAGCTCGCGCGTCCGTCATCCGTGGGTCCGCCGAGCGCCTGGCGAGCCATCTCGAGCAGGGTCGAATCGTCGTCCCACGCCTCGTTGCTGCGACGCCGGAGCGAGCTGAGGGCCTCGCGAAAGAGCGCGAACGTCTCCGCTGCTACCTCGAAACGCAGTACGCGGCGTGTCGCCGAGGGCAGGCCCGCTGCCGACGGTTCGTCACCTGGCCGTTTGCCGGCGACCAGCTCTTCGAGCTGGCGCAACGTCTTGCCGCGGGCGAGCTCGAGCCATTCCTGCTCGGTATCGGGCACGGCCACCCGCGTGAGCTCACGCGCAGCAGACCAGCCCAGCGAGCCGGTTTTGAGAGCTCGCGACAGGCTCGGCAGCTCTTCGAGTGCCTGGGCGACGCGGAGTTTTTCCTGAACGGTGCGTCGCGTGTAGCCAAACAGACGCTCGATGTACTCTCCGAAGCTGCCGAAGCCGAGGTGCGCGTGTGCGGCGGAGCGTTGCGCTGCCAACAGCCAGCGACCCTCTTCGGCGTCCGCCGCGGCCCGGGCGCACGCGAGCCGTGTAAGGGCTTCGTGAGCGCGCACCCAATCGCATGCATTGTTTTCGAGCCTCGCAGCGTTGGTTCCCACCATGCGGATGAAGCTAACACGGCGATTTTCGGCGCCCCGGAGCGGCGCGCAGCGCGCCTTTCGTCGACCCAATCGGGGGTAAACGCGTTGCCGGCGAGAAGTGACCAGGGCGAGGGCACGTCGCATCGCGCCGGGGCCAACGGCGAGCGGGTCTGGCTCGGCGAGGGCACCGCGCCGGAAAACTCGTCCAGAGAAATCGTTGGACGACTACATTTTTCCGACACGATTCTGCGTGAACCTGCGAGGACTGATCCGGCTCCAAGCGTTCGTCGCCGCCTCGAGCCTCGCCAGCCTGGGCACTGATGAGTCGCGGTTCAGTGGTGCACACAGCCGAGCGCGTCCGCCGGCTCGGGGCACGCCAGCGGCTCCGTGCCGAAGCCGGTGCAGGCGCATAGAGCCGCTTGGCTCGACCAAGCGATGCCAGGAACTGGCGCAGGCGAGCTGCGGCGTGGCGGCCCCATCTCCCTTCCTCCTGCTCTTAGTCCTGCGGCAGCCCCCGCGCTTCCTTCCCTAGGGCCGGACGAGTTTCTGGTAGCAGGGTTTAGTTCCAAGGCGGGGCGACGTGTGAGGGTAGCGGGGCGCTGTCCCCCCCAGGGAGTTCAAGGGCCGAGCGCGCGTGCCGATCACGCTGGTGGACACAACACACCCCGTGGGGGCCAAAAGAGCGCGCATGGCGTCAGAACGCATACTTTTTGTCGACGATGATCCCGTGTCCCGCCGCGCCTTTGCGCGCGCGATGCGGCAGAGCGGCTTCATCGTGGATCTCGCGAAGGATGGCGACGAGGCCTGGGAACTGGCCACCCATTTTCCGTACGCGGTGATCGCCACGGACCTGCGCATGCCCGGCATGGACGGCATGATGCTGATCGATCAGCTGCGGGAGCTGCAGCCGGATCCGGTGTGTTTGCTGGTCACGGGCTGCAAGCAGCTGGAGTGGTATCGCGAGGCGGGAGACGCTGCCGTCGGCGTGATTCAGAAGCCGTGGAACGGCGGGCAGCTGGCGGAGGCCTTGCGCGCGGCGCTGCGCGAGTACAAGAGCCGCTCGACCAGCATCGCGCCGCCGTCGGTGGAGCCGCCCTCCGAGCGGCAGCAACAAGACGTCTTGATGGTGGGGCTTGCCGGAGCGCTGAAAACTCAGGTGGCCGCCGCCCTCTCGGGCCACTTCCGTGCGCTGTCGGCCACGGACGTGGAGGCGGCCGCGGAGCTGCTGCGCACGCGGCCCGGCATTGCGTGCTGCGTGCTCGGTGACGCCCTCGCCGGCAGCACCGAGTTGCGCCAGCTCCACCGAGCCAGCGCGCGGACCGCGCTGATCGTGCTCGGCGCGGGCGACCCGGAGACGGTCGGCGTGCGAGCGATCCGCAACGGCGCCCAGGATTGGCTCTCGACGGAGCGGCTCGACGAGACGGCGATCGTGCGGGCCATCGCCATGGCGACGGAACGGACGCGGGCGCCGGCGGGGCCACTGCCCGTCTGCTCGGAGGTCTCCAACCCGACGCTGCTGGCGGACCGCTTTCGTCAGGCCACCTCGCGCGCGCGGCGCTTCTCGCACCAGGCCGCGGTGCTGCTGCTCGACATCGATCGCTTCGGCGACATCAACGCTTCGCTCGGCTACGACGCGGGCGACGAGCTCCTCGGCCTCGTGGCGGAGCGCCTGCGGCTCAGCGTACGCGAAAGCGATGCCGTGTTCCGGCTGCGGCAGGACGAGTTCGCGCTGGTGCTCGAGGATCTGGGTGCCGGCGACACCCTGGATGTGCCGGCGCAACGGGTTCTCAATTCCTTCGCGACGCCGTTTCGCTGCCGGGGTCACGAAATCGTCCTGACCGCCAGCATCGGCGGTGCCGTGTTCCCGACGCATGGGCAAAAGCCCCAGGAGTTGATGGAGCGCGCGGAGGCGGCACTCGAGCAGGCCAAGAAGGACGGGCGGAACCGCTACTGCACGTACAGCGAGTCGAGCAGTCTGGTGGGGCCCCAGGACGACCACGCCCCGCTCGAGTCCCCGCTCCACTGACCACGGAAGGTGTCAGCTGTGGGTCCGGTCGTCGTCGGGCTCACCCGGACGTCACTTTCTTTTTGAGTACGCAGCGAGGGCTGTGCTACAGCGTCTCCCGCCTGAGCGGCGGTAGTTAAGTTGGTTATAACGCCGGCCTGTCACGCCGGAGGCCGCGGGTTCAAGTCCCGTCCGCCGCGCTGAAATCGTTGACAAATTCGAGATCGACTCCGCAGTGGGGTCGATCTCGAGGTGAGCGGGGGCCGTCCCCGCTCGTTTCAGCACACCCGAGTCTTCAGCATGCCCGATCCCTTCCGGCTGCTGCTCGATGCGCCCCTGTCGCCGGGCGCCTTGGACGAGCTGTGGAGCGCGGCCTGGCCCGGTGCGGAACCAGGACGGGGTCGGCGCATCGCCGGGCAGCTGTCGCACAGCCTGTGTTGGGTGAGCGCTCACGTCGGCGAGCGTCTGATCGGCTTTTTGAACGTCGCCTGGGATGCGGGCGTTCACGGCTTCCTGCTCGGTCTCACGGTGCACCCGGAGTACCGGCGTCGCGGCATCGGGCTCGCCTTGGTCGAGCGGGCCGTGCAGCATGCACGCGAGCGGGGCCTGGAGTGGATACACGTCGACTACGAGCCGAGCCTGGTCGACTTCTATCGTCGGGCGGGGTTTCGCAGCACGAGCGCGGGGCTGATCCCGCTGTCGCTGCCGGCAGCCGTCTCCGCCGCGCCGGACCCGGGCCTTGCCGTATCGCTCACGCGCTTCGAGCCGCGCTGGCTCGAGGCGTGCCGGGCGCTCCTGGAGAGGCTTCCGGATTGGTTCGGCAGCGCTGCCGTCGCCGCCTACAGCGCGGACCTGTCGCGCTATCCGAGCTGGGTCGCGCTCTCTAGCGCGGGCCGAGCGCCCGAGCTCGCGGGGTGCGTGACCGTGCGGGCGCCGGAGCAGAGCGCGTTCGAGGTGCATCTACTGGCGGTGGCCAAGGAGCTGCACGCGCGGGGCGTGGGCAGCGCGCTGCTGCTCGTGGCGGAGCGCTTTGCTCGTCGCTGCGGGGCTCGCTTTCTGCAGGTCAAGACCCTCGGTCCCTCGAGTGGCGATGCGTTCTATGCGCGGTCTCAGGCCTTCTACGAGGCGCGGGGCTACACCCGATTGTTCGAGTCGGAGCGGCTCTGGGACGGCGAGGCGCCTGCGCTGGTGCTGGTCAAGGCGCTCTAGCCTTGCCCGTGACGCGGGGATTACGCGGGGTCCGCTCCGGCGCGGGCCACTTCCGCGAGTGCGGCCAGGCCTGAGCTCAGCGCTCGGGAAATCTCCGCGTCCACCAGCCTGCCGGTAGCGTCGAAGCGTGTCCGCACGAACGGAACCGAGACGCTGGCCGCGTCCAACAGCCGAGCTTGCTGCGCCCGGAGCGTATCCCTCAAATGCCGTTGGGCCTGGGCCGCGCCGCCGTGATTGGGTGAGCCCGTCAGCAGAGCCACGGGCTTTTCATACACCTCCCCGCTCGAGACCAACCAGTCGAGGGCATTCTTCAGGACTCCCGGCACGCCGAAGGCATATTCGGGGCTGCAGATGATCAACGCTGACGCGGCGGCGACCTCCTGCCGAAAGCGCGTCACGCTGGGGATCGCAGGCTCGAGATCGAGATCGGGATTGAAGTGAGGCAAGCGGTCGAGCGGCTCCGCGATCTGCATCTCGACGCCCTCCGGCAAGAGCGTGAGCGCCGCCCGGAGCAGGTTCAGGTTGGAGGAGACGCGGCGCAGGCTGCCGCAAAGGCCAAGAAAATGGATGCGCTGATCTTCGTGGGACACCGACGTACACTCCTCCTCTCAGCGCAACTTCTCGAGCCTGCCCTGGTCGTCACTTTGGTGTTTCACTGCCGCAATGCGTTGCGGAAATTGTGCGCGCTTTCCTTGTGCCACAGTGTGCCAGGGCAGCAGCAATTTGCGCACGGGAGCGGCGGGTTGCGCACGGAAAGCACGTGAAAGTCTGCGTTCCCCACAGTAGAGCCGTGTGGCCCGCGGCTTGCTTGGGGGGCCTCGTTCGATACGCAGGGCAGCATCACGCCGCCGGGAGGAACGAACCAGCATGCGATCAACTCGAGTTTCATCAGCCACCCTTTGCCTCGCCCTCGGGCTAGGTGCATTCGCCGCCGGGTCCAGCGCCTGCTCGAGCGACAAGCCTCGATCGGGCCCGGAGGGAAGGGTCGAACCCGGCGTCGCGGAGTTGGGCAATCTGGGCCTGGCGCTCACGGCTCGCAGTCCGTCGGGCACGTTGTATCGCTTGCGGCAGGCGACCTTCGACGTCTTCCGGACGGGCAACGGCAGCGGCAACCCGCGCATCCCGCGCCCGCCGATCTCGCAGCCGCCGATCTCCAATCCGTCGTTCCCCGCCACCGACGCGGGGCCCCCCGTGCTGATCGACCCGCCCATCTTTGGTTCGGATGACGGTGTCTCGGTGGGCGCGGGTGGCGGCTCTTCGGGAGGCGGGACGGCGGGAACGGGGGGCAGCGGCGTGATCATCATCGAGCCCCCGTTCCCCGACATCCCGCTGCCGGTGCCGGATCCGGGCTTTCCTTTCCCGGGCGATGACTTCTTCAATATCCAGCTGTTTAGCGAGAACGATCCGCTGTCCAGCACGCTCGAGGCGACGATCCCCATCGGTGAGTACCAGATTACGCTCTTCGACGGCTGGGTGCTGGAGAAGGTGGTGGACGGGGAAGCCGTCTCCGTCGAGGCGCGCCTCGTCGGTTCGTCGTTTCAGACCTTCAGCATCGCCGCCAACGAGGAGACGGTCGTCAGCTATCGGTTTGAGACCAACGGTGAGGTGATCGAGTTCGGCCAGGGCCGCCTGATCATCCGCATCGAGGTCGAAGAGCGAGAGAGCCTGGGGGAGAACGCTCGTCGAGGCGCCATCGAGACCAGCCTGGGGGCGCTCACCGGCCTGAGCCTGCGCAACACGCTCACGCAGGCGCTCGAGAACTCGGGCGCGGCGGCGAGTGGTGTGACTGCGCTGGACGCCTACCACGCGATCGTCGACAGCTACTCCACGGCAGAGCTCGGACGAGATCCCGACGCTGCCCACTGCGACGACGAACTCACCGCAGGGCAACCGAGCTTGAACGGCTTTCCGCTCGCGTGCCCGCGCCAGGAGGCGCAGCAGTTTGCCAACCTGGACGCCTGGTTCCCTCTGGCCGTGGTCAACCGGCTCGATCTGGCGCCGGCCGATGGCGCCAACTGCGGCCAGCAGCGCATGATTTTTGCCAACAATAGCCCGATCGGCAACGGCCGCATGTTCATCATCCTGGAGGCGCAGCTGCCCAACCCGAACCCCCAGTGCGGGGTCGACGCCTGTCGGCCGATCGCGGAGTTCTGGTCGTCGCTCACCGAGATCGATGATCCGGCACAGCGCGGGCAGATGCTGGCGGCGGCGTTCCTGGAGACGGGGGTGGGCCCCTTCGCTCCGTTCATGAACTCGGAGCATCTGGGCCCCGACGGCGGCCAGGTTCGCGCCAACAACTTCAACGACTTTCAGTGGACCTTGCGCGAGTTCCACTTCCAGTCCGCCCCCGACGTGTTGCCGTTGCCCCAGCCGGTCGCGGAGGCCCCCAATGGCGAACTGTGGAACGACCTGTCGAGCTTGCCGCAAGGCGAGGCCTGCCGGGAGAGCTTCCTCCAGGCGATGGGCGGCCTGCTCGGCGACAATCTGTCTGCGATGAGCTTCCCCGTGGCTCAGGAATGTAAGGACGCGGAGAGCCCCAACGACTTCTTCCGACAGGACTACGCCTCTCACTTGGGCGGTGGCTCGGGTGAGTTCATCGATCAGATGCAGCAAGCGCTGGCCGGCACGGGCCTCAGCGCCTTTGACATCGCCGCGCGGGCGCGCTTTGCCGGGTCGTGCATGGGCTGCCATCAGGAGGCGAGCGGCTCGTTCCTGGGCGGCGGCTTGAGCGCCCCGTTCCAGGGGGACTTCGTCCACGTCAGCGAGTTTGCGATCGAAGACTGCGGCGACGGCACGGCCTGCTTTGGGCTCTCCAATGCGCTGAAGGACGTGTTCCTGCCCCATCGTCTGGACGTTCAGGCAAGGTTGCTCGCCGCTCCGAGCAGCTGCGGCGGTGGCACGCCGGGCAACGGGGGAGCGGGTGGCACTGCTGGCACGAGCGGCCAAGCCGGCAGCTCGAGCGGCGGCGCAGCCGGCACCGGTGAAGGCGGGAGCGGCGGTGGCTCGAGCGGAGGCGCTGGCCCCCAGACTCCGCCTGAACAGCCGGAGCCCCAACCCGACGTCCCGCAGCCGTCTCCGATCCGGAGTGAAATCTCGCGCATCGACCTGAATGCGGCCGCGCCCGGCGTGGCTTCGGCGCTCGCTGCACCGCGGCTCACGCTGGGTGGCCAGCGCGTAGTGCCGCACGGGCACTGAGCCTCCGGCGACAAAAGAGAAGCGGCCATCTCCCGTCTGGGGAGATGGCCGCTACGGCCTGGATGGGGTCCCTAGCGCCTGACCGTCAGGCGTAGCCCTCGACCACACCCAGGCGCGTCGAGCCGGGGCGCTCCGCCTTGGGCGCCGGCACCAGGGAGTCCCAGGGCCGGGCAGGGAGTGCGTCGAGCAGCGCCACCTCCAGCACCTCGTCGAGCGTGCCGGCAAAGTGGAACGTGAGGTCCTTCTGCACTTCCTTCGGTACGTCGTCGAGGTCGGCGGCGTTGCGCTGGGGCAACAGCACGTGGCGCACGCCGGCGCGGTGGGCGCCCAACACCTTTTCCTTTACGCCGCCGATCGGCAGGACGCGGCCGGTCAGCGTGATCTCCCCGGTCATCGCCAGATCGCGTCGCACCGGGCGCCCTGACATGGCCGAGACCAGGGCGGTGGCGATGGTCACACCCGCGCTCGGACCATCCTTGGGAATGGCGCCGGCCGGTACGTGCACGTGGACCTCGCTGGCATTGGCGCTGGCTCTCTGGATGCCGAGCTGTGCGGCATGCGTGGTGGCGTAGGTCAGGGCGGCCCGTGCGCTTTCGCGCATCACGTCACCCAGCTGGCCCGTCAGGATCAGCGAGACGCTGCCCAGATCGTGCCGTTCGCTGTCCACCTCGCTGTCCTTGGACGGGCGCCGGTTGCCGAAGTGGCGCAGTGCCGCTTCGACGAACATGATGTCACCGCCCATGGGCGTGTAGTACATGCCCGTCGCCACGCCCACTTCGTCCAGAGCCGCGATCTGTTCTGGATGAACTCGCGGCCGCCCGAGTAGCTCCTGCACCCGCTCCCGTGTCACCACCGGATCGGGCTGTTGCTCACTGGCGTAGCCACGCGCCAGCTTGCGCGTGATGGCCGAGATCTGGTTCTCCAGTTTGCGCACGCCGCTCTCCCGCGTGTAGCCGCTGATCAAGAGGCCGAGAGCGTCGGACTCGAAACGCGGCGCTGGCGCCTGGCGCTCCAGCCCCGACTCGGCGAGCTGCCGTGGCACGAGGTAACGCTTGGCGATCTCCAGCTTTTCGCGTTCGGTATAGCCGGAGAACTCGACCACCTCCATGCGGTCCAAGAGGGGCGCGGGGATCGTGTGCAGCACGTTGGCCGTGGCGATGAACAAGACTTCGCTCAGATCGAAGGGCACGTTCAGGTAGTGATCGGTAAACTCGTGGTTCTGCGCCGGGTCCAGCACTTCGAGCAGGGCACTGGCGGGGTCTCCCTGCATGGAGACGCCGAGTTTGTCGACTTCATCCAGCAGCACGACCGGGTTCTTCGTGCCGGCACGCTTGAGACCCTGGATGATGCGGCCCGGCATCGCGCCCACGTAGGTGCGGCGATGACCGCGAATGTCCGCCTCGTCGCGCGCTCCACCGAGTGCGATGCGCACGTACTCGCGGCCGAGGGCGCGCGCGATGCTCTTGGCGATGCTGGTCTTGCCGACGCCGGGAGGTCCGCTAAACAGCAGAATGGGGCCCTTGGACGCGGCCGCCGAGGGCGCGCTCTTCTGCCCGTCGCTGGCGGCGGGTTTCCGAGCGCCCTCCGCCGCAGGAGCCGAGCCGCCATCCGCGGCGACCTCGGCCGTGCTGGTGGCGGGAGCCGCCGTCTTGCGTGCCTGTTCCTGCAGCTGCCGCACGCTCAAAAATTCGAGCACGCGGTCCTTCACGTCGGCCAGGCCGAAGTGGTCCTCGTCCAGGACTCGCTCCGCCGTGCTGAGCTCCAGCTTCTCGTCGGAACGCCGGTTCCAGGGCAGGTCCACCAACCACTCGAGATAGGTGCGGATCACCTGGGCTTCGGTCGATTGCGGGCCCGCCCGCTCCAGCCGCCCGAGCTCCCGCTCGGCCTCTTCACTGGCTTCCTTCGGCAGGTTCAAGGCAGCGATCTTTTCGCGCAGCTCCGCCAGATCGCCTTGCCCGTCGTCATCGCCGAGCTCGCGCTGGATCGCCTTGAGCTGTTCGCGCAGATACATCTCCTTCTGGCGCCCCTGCAGCTCGTCGTTGACCTGCTGCTGAATGCGCTTCTGGGAGTGGTGTAGATCGATCTGCCGTTGCAAGCGCACGAGCACCTTGCGCATGCGCTCCTCGATGCTGGTCGTCTCGAGCAGCAGCTGGTGTTCGCTCACTGGCAGCTCCAGCTGGCTGGCGACCAGGTCGGCAAACTGCCCTGGATCCTGCACGGCCTCGAGGAGCTTGTTCAGCACCTCCTCGCTCAGGCCCCGCTGCTTGCCCAGCTCGATCGAGCGTTGACGCAGCTCCTGGTACAGCGCCAGGTACGATGGATCGTCCGCGCGGACCGGATCCAGGGATTTGACCGGCCGCACGCGGGCGCGCAGTATTTCGCCGTCGCTCTCGTAGTCGAGCGCCACGGCGCGCGTCTCCCCCGTGAGCAAGAGCTGCATGCCGCCGATGCCCCGCTGCACCGGCCCGATGTGCGCGATCACCCCCATCGTGTATAGGGTGTCCTTCGTGACATGCTCTCCGCTTTCACGCTGAGCCACGACGAAGACTCGGCGGTCGCCATTCAGGGCCTCCTCGACGGCGCGTGCCGTGCCGGCGCGGCTCACCGCCACGGGCACGGCCGGGCCCGGAAATACGATGGTTCCGCGCATGGGGAGGACGGGCAATTTGATGCTTTCGGACATGAACCTCTCGCAGGGGGCAACGTTCGTGGGGTCGATCCCTCCGAACCAATCTACGCACGCGGGCTTCGCTCGCCCGCCAACAGGCAGCACGGGGCCCCGCCCAGTTCGTGGGGACCTAGTCCTTCGGAACGAGCGGGGGGGCTCGAACGGGGGCGCGAGCAACCCGCTCTGCGCCACTTTCCGCTCGAAACCGTCCTCTCGAGACAGTGATACCGAGCCGAATTTGCCTGCGCCGGCAAGGCGTCAGGCATCGACTCCAATGCAACTTATGTCGGCTTTCCCGGTCGTCAAGCGATCAGGATGGGGCGGCCCGGGCAGGAATGGGCGAAAGCGGCGCAACCCTCGACTGCCGGCCCGGACCTCCCCGGCCCACAAGTCTGTCGAGACGGATGGTAAAACACGAGGGGCGTTGAAATCTGACCGAAACTCGCGGGCGCTCGCTCCTGGCAATCGCGCTCAACGTACGTATTGCGCAAGCTCGAGTGCGACGAGTTCGTGCGGGGCGCGTCCCTCGTTGAAGTACTGATGCGGCTTCAGACGTACCAGGGAGGCGGTGTCGACGTTTGCGCTTACGTTGGTTCCGAGCCTGGTCGTCCTGACCAAAGCAGGGGGGCGTCGGTTGCAACCTCGGCCCGCTTGACGGATAAAAGAGCGGTCGTGGAGGAACTAGGCGAAGCCACCGGGACGCTCCCGGCGGGATTTGAGTTCGGTGCCTACGTCATCGGGGCTTGCATCGGGCAGGGCGGGATGGCGCGCATCTATCGTGCGGAGCATCGCGCGTTGCGCAAGCCCGTGGCGTTGAAGGTGATGGACGCCGCCCTGCTGCAACGCCCCGAGGGGCGGCACCGCTTCCTCCGCGAGGGCCAAGCGGCGGCCGCCGTCAAGCACCCGAACGTGGTCGACATCACCGACGTCGGCGTGTGGCAGGGGCGACCGTATCTGGTGATGGAGCTGCTCGAGGGGGAAGACCTGGAGCAGTATCTGGGCCGCCACAAGCCGCTCGCAGAGGCCGAGGTGGCGCGGCTGATGATTCCGGTGATCGCCGGGCTGGCGACGGCGCACGCGTCCGGGGTGATCCATCGCGATCTCAAGCCCAGCAACATCTTTCTGGCGCGTGGCCCGGACGCGGAGCTGGTGCCCAAACTGCTCGATTTTGGCATCTCCAAGCTGGCTGCCTCGATCGAGAACCTGAACCCGTCATCGACGCCGCTGGGCGAGCTGATGGGCAGCCCGATGTACATGTCCCCGGAGGCGGTACGCGGTGCGCGCGATCTGACGCCGCAGTCGGACCAGTATTCGCTCGGCGTGGTGCTGTACGAGTGCGTCACGGGCCGGGCTCCCTTTCAGGGGGATTCGCTCTTGTCGGTGCTCGAGGCCGTGGCTCACGGCAAGTTCGATCCGCCCCGTGCGCATCGGCCGAATCTGTCGCGAACGCTGGAAACGGCGATCCTGCGCGCCATGAATCCCGAGCCGCTCGAGCGCTTCGAGAACATGCGCGAGCTGGGGCGGGCGCTCTGCCACGCCGCCGATCACCGAACGCGGCTGCTTTGGACGCCGTCGTTTGGCATTCCCTTGGGCTTGGAGACCAAAACGACGGCCGTGCTCGGCCCGCCCCCGCTGCTCACCGCCGCGCCCTTCTCCGCCAGTGTGCTGGTGCCGCCGGCTCGAGGCCTCGGGCAGCGGCCGCGGCAGTTCGCGGCAGCGGCCATCGGCGCGGTGATCGTGCTCGGAGTGGGCCTGTCCATCCACTTCGGACGCGGACTGTTGCAGACGGAGCCGGTGGGCGAAGCGTTGCAGAGCGCGGCCACGGTGCGTGCGCTACAGCCACCGGCAGAGACATTCGCCGCGCAGCCCTTGGCCCCGCGGGAGGCAGCCGCCCGCTCGGTTCCCGCACCGCCCCCGGAGCCGCCGGTAGCTCCGCCCGCCGCGGTCCAGGAGCGTCCCCGCCGAGCGCCTGCGACCGCACCGGTGTCAGAGTCGAGGGCGCGGAGCAGTCGTCGCGAAGCGGCTCGTGCGGAGGCGGGAGCAGGCGGTGGGGTACAGCGCCGCGTTGCTGCAGAGCCCCGCCTGCCGGCATCGGGAGCCCCCGCGCCACCGGTGCCCCCGGCAGCCGAGCCGGCTCGTGCCGCCAAGGCGCCACCGCTCGGTGCCAATCAAGCCCCCATTTTGGACTAGAGGATCTTCTGATGCCGTTGCCCGCTCGGATGGTTTGGCTCGCTCCACTGTTGCTCGGATTCGGCTCTGTCAGCTTGCTCGCTGCGCCGGCCCGCGCCGACGCTCCGGTGTCCCGCGCCGAAAGCCCGGACGTGGAAAAGCTGCTGACCGAAGGCATCGCGCTGCGCGCCGCCGACAAGGACGTCGAGGCGCTCCAGGCCTTCAAGAAGGCAGCAGAAATCGATCCCGAATCGGTGCGCGTCCAAGTCCATTTGGCCAACGTGTACCAAGCCTTGGGCGAGTGGCTGTTGGCGGACGATTATCTCCGCCATGCGCTCGCGCACGAGAACCATCCGTACGTCGCCCGTCACCGCAAATCGCTCGACGACGCCCAAAAGGTCATCTCGGCCAACATCGGGCGGTTGGAGGTAGAGGGGGAGCCGGCGGGTGCGGAGGTGCGGCTCAATGGCAGGCTGGTCGGTACCTTGCCCCTGGCGGCTCCCGCTCGGGCCACCGTTGGGTCCTATTCGCTCGAGGTGCGGCTCGACGGGCACTACACGTTGCAGCGACCGATCGTGATCACGGGTAACTCCTTGATCCGGGAGTCGGTGCGGCTCGAGCCTCGAACCGCTGAGGAGCCCCATGCCGTGCTCGGCTCCAGGGCGCAGGGCAGCGATCCGACGCTCGATCGCCCAGCGGACCGGGCCTGGCTGACCTGGACGTTGGGGGGGCTGAGCGCCGCGGCTGGCGTAACCACCATTGCGGCGCTGGTGTATCGCGAGGTGCACGCCAACAATTGGAACGATAACTCGCAGTGCCTCTCGGTCGACCAGACGCGGGAGGAGCTGTGCGGTTCAGAACGCGACAAGGTGCAGAGCGCGGAATCGGTGGCCGTCGTGGCGGGCGTGGCCACCGGGCTGTTTGCCGCGGGGGCGCTGCTGAACGCTTTTGCCTTCTCGACGGGGGCGCCACCGGGGCAGGGGTCTCTCCAGGGCTGCACGCTGGGGCTGACGGGAGCGAGTTGCTTTGGTTCCTTCTGAACGCAGGCGATTCTGGGGGTGGTGTGGGTGGGGCCTGTGCGCCCTGGCTGCGGGCAGCGCTTGCACCGAGCTGGCATCGGGCTCCGACATCTTGGAGGCGGCGCCCGGACAGCTGGGCGTCGCCGATGCCGGGGCAAAGCGCGTCGATCCAAAGTGGGCTTGTTTGGGCGAGGCGGACCCGCCCAGCGCCGTCGCGCTCCGACCCAGCGTCGGGCTGACTGTGGCAGTGCTGGATTCGGCGCTCCTGACGACGCCCGCAGGGCTCCAGGTGCGCGCTTGCAACCGCATCGACGTCGACTGCATGACCCCCGCACTGCCGCCGATCGGCGTGTCGTCGGACGGGCTGGTTCACCTGTCGCTCGACCAGGGCTTCAACGGTTTTCTCGAGATCACGGGCCCGACGATCGTGCCGTTCCTGTTCTTCGTGAGCCGGCCGCTCCAAACCGAGCGTCAGGAGACGCTCAACGTGATCGGCCCCGCGAGCCTGCAAGCGCTGGCGGGCTCGGGCGATGTGATGATCGACCCAACGCTCGGCTTTCTGCTGCTGCGTGCGTTCGATTGCCAAGGGGAGCTGGCGAGCGGGGTCTCCGTTTCGAACGGCGCCGGGGGCTTGCCCTTCAACTTCGTCGACGGTTTGCCCAACATCGGTGCGGATGTGACGGACGTCAACGGCATCGTGGGCTTCGTGAATGTGCCCACGGGTGCGGTGGTGGCCCAAGGGCTCGCCGGCGCCGAGCGCACGGGCACCGTGAACATCGTGGTGCGCGGGGGTTGGTTCACCTACGGCGATCTGAGCCCGCTGCGTTGATCAGTTGGCGCGGAGCGCGCGGAATTCGGGACGCCGGCCGCGCTCCAGCATCAGCCGATCGTACTCTTCGAAGAGGGTGATGCCACTCTTGGCTCGCGGTAAGGATACGCCGAGCACACGCGCCGTGAGCAACCCGGAGAGAGCCATCACGCGATCGCGCTCGTTGTAGCGCGCCGCCGTCGTGAGGTTGTTCAAGCAGC